>Ga0209232_1000066_pt1 | contig 61389 bp, 52 predicted proteins | sample ETNvirenome_2_60_FD_184066 | JGI IMG/M metagenome (GOLD analysis project Ga0209232, IMG submission 184066) | Marine viral communities from the Pacific Ocean - ETNP_2_60 (SPAdes) (version 2) | ecosystem: Environmental > Aquatic > Marine > Oceanic | place: Pacific Ocean | collected 2013-06-22 | reverse complement strand
GTCTTGATAATCTCAAGCTCTTTCATCTTTGCGTCCGGATCTAGAGCCACATAAACTCCTGCATCCTCTTTGACAATCCTACGGAGCAAAACAGAGTTCTGATTGAGTGTAGACCCCAAGATAGGTACCGCGTTTCGACCTGCCGTGATGGCATCAAACACACCCTCCACCAGAATAATATCAGAACTCCAGTCCACAAACAAATCATTGAATACAATATTCTTACTCGCTGGAGGGTTCTTGTACTTGGGGTAGGCTCTCTTGTCGTAGGACCGAGAGATGAAATAGTTTAGATCGCCCTCTTCGTCAAACGATGGAATGACGATGCGTCCTTCGTACTCGCCACTTGCGCAATACCCCATCTTCCACCAAACAAGGTCTTGTTTCGTGACACCCCGTTTTCGGAGGTAGTTTCTAGCAGCGAAGCCGGTCGGCGGTATATCTTTGTTTGCCAAAGATACAAAACCTTCGGGCATCTCAAGTATTTGTTTTTCTTCTACTTTCTCGGTAAATAGATCTTCGAGCTTGTCGTAATCAACAGTTTCTGTAATTTCGCGCCACTGTGCCTTATCATGACTACTGCCGAAGCGGCGAATAACACGATAGATATTTTTACCACGCGTGTCGCATATCCAGCATTTGTAGTAGCCCTTAGCCACATTAACAGAAAATTTGCGCTTATGATGCTTGCAGTAAGGGCAAGTAAAAAGATGCTCATCGTTTGAACGGTAAGATGCTCCGAGAACATTAGTTAAAATCTTAAGCTTCTTTGCTTTCACGGATCCACCCTGCCTTTGCAATCACATAGCTATCCGACCGGTCAGCATAACCAGCCTTTGGATTGCCGTATCTTGTATATTCTATATCAAAGGAGGGTACGTTGTCAAGAACAAATTGAAGAGCGACGTCTTTTGCCTTGTGTCCCTTGGGAACCTTGATACCACAAGTCTTCCTAGCAGATGTGGCAGCAATATATTCCGGGGTGCCACCAAACGTATTGTAGCACAGCCATGAAATAATGCCATTAATTTTTGACAAAAGAGACAATGTCTGTGCCGATGAGAACCCAGACCGAAAAGACTGAAGAGATTGCTCTATATAAACTTTTTGTATCTCGTAGTTGGAATCAATCTTCTGAAGTTCGGCGTTGACAATTTCTACTTTCTTAAAGAAATCTTTTTCTTTTCTTAAGTCAATGTGATTGCAGACTAAGATGTTGCCTTGAAAATCTAAAATTGTGTAGCCAGTAATACTGGTCGAAATATCTAACCCTAAAATCATAAAGGCATGTTATCAGAGATCGAGCTTGATCTTAAAAGTAAAATCTCTCTCAACTGTTTTTCTCACGGGGGTAGCTAATTTAGCGATTGCAATCAGGTTCTGGTTCTCGTCGTAGATACCCACCTTGGAGATGTAGGTTGTTTTTTCAAAGGATCCAGTTGGGTCAGCGTACGCTGAACTGACAACATTCTTAATTTGCAGCTTATCATTCTCAATGTAGGACTTGCTCCCGCTACCTGCGTAATTGTTGGTAGAGTATTGAAGGAATGTTGGATTATTCGATTGGTTAAGTGCTCCCTTTTTGGCGTTAGCAAACATCGTAATCGTCTGGGTAGTGGTGGTACCGCTCATATCCATTATAAAAGATGCACTAGCAGGGGCGGGGCGATAAGCTGTGCTGACGACTGGACTAAGTCCATCAGCAGAAGATGTCAGAACAGAGCGAGTAGACTGCCCAAAGAAGGTCCAGCGAGGACTCGTTCGTCCAGCGGAACTAGTGTAATAGTCTTTATGCGGGGCACTAGCCACTGTAAGATTAGCAGAGCTGGTAAGGATCAGGAAGCCCTCGTTGTACAAAGCTAGTCCGATAACGCTTCCCGACATAACTCCATATGTTGAATACAAGAGACCATTTTTATATTTGTCTTGAGCACGGGCCAAAAGTGTACCGGTGATATAATACTTAAGATCAATAGTGCCCTTTTTAATCGACGACCCATAGAAAATGGTGGGCACATTGATGAGCCCCACATCAATAGAGTTAAAATCTCTAACTGACGAGGAGTACTGGAAGTCGGGGTTGACGTACTCGTAATAGTTAATTGTGTTCTTCAGTGCCAGCAAGTGCGAGACAGACCCTGACTTATAACCATCACCCGGAGCTGCGGCGGTCGTCCCGGATCTGGGGGTTTCCGCGTGATAAAATTCTTTCGAAATGCTGGCAGTGTAGGGGAAATTCCCAAACATTACCTGCCCGTACTCAGAAGAATTCCATGAGGCGGTCGACGCCAGAGTGCGGAAGCCCATGCGTGACCCGTTCTTCACAACATAGGAGTAAATTAATCCGTTGTCTGGAACGGCAGTGGGACCTGCCGGTGCAGAGCCGATGAAGCGCCCCGTGGATGAACTGATCCTGTCCACATTCATCTCATAGAGCGAGATATGGCTTGAATCAGTTAGTCGAATTGGGCTAGCGAAGGCGCCAGAAATATTAGGAGTGTCGTTGTAAAATGACGAGCCACTATAAGTTACAAATTTAATACTAGGGTAAGTCTTTAGATTGTTTCTATAGATCTCATTTTTCTTAAACTTATAGTACGGCATGCCATGACCACATCATCTTCATTAGTAGTCTAGACGGACTCTAATAGTGAACTCCGTTGTTGGGTCCTTCTTCAGAGGCTCAGAGAGTTTAGCAACAGCCAGCAACTCATTATCTCCAGAGTACAGACCAACCGAAGTCACATACGATACTGGTACATCCTGAGAGTTATTCTTAACAACAATCTTGCTAGAACTCAAGTAGGTTGGGTTACTGGAGTAGTTAAAGTCCGTGTTGTTGGCTCGGCAGAAGTAAACTGTGGAGTTCAATTCTGTAGAGTTGTTGAAGGAGATATTCTGCACGCGGTGGCGAAGATTATCGCAGTTTCCAGAAATTGACGAACTAATAAAGTTACCGTCGACGCTCGCACTGAGCATGATCGCTGGACCGCGAACACCTTCCGTACGACTCATACTAACCGAAGAGGATAGTAGGCTTCCAAAAACAGAGGAACTCAATACAACAATGCCAGCCTGATAATAAATCAAACCGACCTTAGCATAGCCCCGATCCCACTTGGCGTTGTAACCACCAGCCGACTGATTCCAGACTTTACCAGAACCTGTGGCGAAGAGTACGCCATACTCGCCTGCTGGAGAGTTAACCTTGTAGCCGTTGGATCCACTCTTGTCAGTGATTGTGAGCGTATCTTTAGAAAGACTGGTGTATCCCGAGAATCCCGGGGCGCCAACGTTGAGTTTAAGCGAGAAGCTGCCTTTCTTGACCTCGTCCTTGGAAAGAAGTCGCGTGAAGTTAATGAAGTAAGCCTCATCAATCTTCGTGCCGCCTGTGAGGTCCCCATCCTCATCAAAGCGTCGAATAGCACCATTGGCGTCATATCCCGCAAGGACCTGAGCCATCTGGTTGTAGAGGTTAATTTTCTTTGACTGCTGCGTCGTGGTACCATAGGACCGCGAAAGCGACGATGCCGCTGGGAATCCGAGTGTGATATCAAAGATATGGTTGGCGGAGGAGCTGAGGAACGGATAGTCATATACCGACTGGAACATGCCATGGGCATAGTTCTTGATGTTGTTGTCTGCGTACGTTCCTGATACAATCGTGCCTGTGATCGGGATAGCCTCGTGAAGGAGGTTCCTGGTTACAACCGAGTCTTTTGTGGGGTCAAAAGTTTTGAATGAAGTGGCCATTATTGTTTCCTTTATTAACTAGTCTTCTTTACAAAGCGGAAGGGGACGTCCAATGTGTATCCAGTCGATACACCAGAGATTCGCACTGTGGTATCGATGAACTTATAATTGGCAGCTGCCAGGGTCTTGGTTCCGCTTGTAATTGCAGCTGTGCCTTGGCTCCCCAACTGATCGAACAAGAAGGTACTAGTCCTTGTGCTTAGGGACGATCCAACCTTGAAGCTCACGCGGCTTCCTCGGGGACCAGCAATCTGTGATGCAGCGCCCGGGGCAATCGAGGAGAGCACGCGGGTACCATCATCCATCGAGAAGACATATGTGGCAATGTTATCATCATCAATTGATGTGGGGTTAAACGCCGCGGATGTGCTGGCATCGCCACCCTGCTGAGGCGAGAGAAATCCTAGGCGATTATCTATCTGAATAAAATACTGGGTCTCAAGAAGTGTTGGGTTAATCACCGAGTCAGAGGAGAGTTCGCCGGTGTTGAGTCCCTGGTCGGCGCGTAAAAGATTATCACCCAGGTCCGGACGGAAGCCGTTGAGAAGACCCGCATCAAGAGAGTTGTTATCGGTGGTGAGAGAATTGACTGTTTCTTCGTCAACTAGTACCAGATAGCTGGAAAGGCTAGAGTTGAGTGCCGAGTCGCCAATATTAAAGACTTCTACGACCGGTAAATAGAGGAGGTCATTCTGGGCATAGGACATGAGTCGCGATTTCATGCTTGACATGTTATTGGTGAATGCTTCCAGAACTGGCGTCTGCAGAATGCTTACATCGTAGTAGGCGGAGCCGCTAGTGTTGTTCTTGTCATACAGTCCATAATCGATTTCGTCGTCGCCCATCGCAAACTTTGCAATGCTAAAACGACCGTTGCCCTCGGCGAGTCTTTTTCGACCCAGGTCAGTCAAAACGGCGTCTAAAATAATATCGCCAGAGTTATCTAAGAATCCCATGCTATTGTCCTCTTCATATAAATAGTCTTAAATGTCTTTATTCGCTAGGATTTACAATCCCAGTGTTCTTAAATGTAACATTTAGATCCAGTTTTCTTCCTGTCTTGGTGCTTCTCACTCGAATTTTGTATGTCTCCCCCCACACTTTAGAAATGTTTGGGGCTCCAAGTATAGAGGAATTGGGTGGATTATAAATGTTAGCTTGTCCCACATTTTGGGTATCCGGTAGCGCAAGCTGCTGGAGAGTGGGCTCTATGTAAATAAATCTTCTTCCTTGTGTAGTAAACTTTGGTTTTGCTGTTTCGAAAGTAAATATCTCTTGTCTCAAAAATATCTGCCCTGCATTGTCTACCATCTCGATTTCAAAGATGTGAGTAGGATTAGAGACGTTCCCGTTTATATCTACTGCGCGTGCACAATAATAATAAACTGTGTTTGGTAATATTAACTCATCTAGGGCACCAGCGCGACCAAGTCTGGGGTTAACTTCTATTAAGCTCCCGGCAAAGTCGGCATAAGACTCAGGTTTTTTGGTGATCTTAAACACTTGATACGCATCTACGGGATCATCGGATCTAAACTCCAATTCAGGGATTCCCCCGATGGTGTCAACATCGATACCTGTTTGGGCTAAATATTCATCCAAAAATAATTGCGTATCTGTAGGCTCAATCCGCACTGGCTTTTCAGTTCGAACTCCTGTGGTAGGCTGTAATAAAATCTTTAACTGATTGTTCACGCCGCGGAAGGAGTAAAAAGACATATCAGGCGCGATCGGAGGCTTGTCATCTAGGACCGTCACGATTCCCCCTACCACATGCGGCACGAGTAATGCCTGCATGTAGGAAGGCTCTACCGTGCAATCAACAGTACCCTGGTAAGTCGTGCGCTGTAGTACGTCTCTTGGGCTTGTCGTAGGAAGAAAGCGAGGGTTGCCGTCATAGCTATACTTGCTGCCAAAAACAATTACGACTTTTTGAATGTCGTAACGATATTTTTGTTTAGTTTTTACCTGGGAGTCATAAAATACTATATCGTCACCATCAAAGCGATTTGTTAAGTAGAAGGTTTGTACCAGAGTCTCACCTGCATCCTGAACTCGGTATTTCTTTACCACAAACATCAGAGTCTCAACGTGGCAGAATTGTCCGTTAATAATTTGAGAATATGTACGATTAACTTCCGTGGCGTTACCTAACATATCAAAGCAGGCTTCTGTCGAAGGGCTCACTTCAATACCTGCGGCAGGACGATTATTGAGCGAGGAGGCTTGTTGCGCCCCAACGAGGGAATCGTCCTCAATTGCCTGAGCCAGTTGTCCGCCCACGGGGGCATTATCTTGTGGCATTGCTAAGGGAGGAGGTGCCGGACTGGGTCCCATCGGTGAGGGTAAAGACATCAAGCCAGGAGACTCGGGTAAACCGGCTCCCAAAAACAGATCGAGTTTGGTGTTGACATTATAGACCGACGTATAGGTGCCTTCGTTGAGAGTGTATGTAACATCAGCTGGGGTGCTGTAACCAGCTGCAGTGTTGATCTTTTTTAGCACTGCTGTGAATGACAGAGCCGCACTATTTGAAGACTCTAAATTCTCAATGGCGCTATACTGTAGAAGATCTATAAGGTTGTTGTCATCGAACTCGGCTTCGGCTACCACATCTCCCAAGACCGATACCTCTGATTTGTAACCAATAGGGTTGTCGGCTGGGATTCTTATCTCGTTGTAAAAGGGGGTCGTACCAACATTGATAGTCTCCGCCTTTAACAGGTCCCTATCTCGATGGAGGATAAAGAGATTCTTAGTGTATGCCAAAGCTTGGTTCAAGGCATCAATGTTGTCATCTATAAGAGCATTGTTTAGCCCCTTAACATATTGCTCGTAAAACTGCTTAATATTGCGTTCAGTAAATTGTCCCTGTCCCAAGTTACGGAACCAGTCCACATAGGAACCGTTATAATTGTTGTTGTATTTAAGCTGTAAAGCGTCGACGTACCTACCGTTGGCTAGTGGTGTTGAGCCAGTGTTTTGTAATTCAAGCTGAAGATAGTAGACGTTGGGGAGCAGATTCTCTGTTACCGCATCATTGGCAAACACATCCTCTAACGCGGGGATGGAATCGATGTACTGGACATAATTCGATTCAAGCGAAAGTCGATCTTCTGCTTTTTCGCGGATTGTTGCATGCGCAGATGGGGCGTGCATTTCAAATGCATAGTCTATAAACTGTCCACTCCCAAAAAAGGTTCCACGAACTGGTGTGCCGGGAACCGGCTCGTCGTCCACGATAGCTTGCGCTACACTAGACGGGCTAGCGCCTAGGCGAGCATAAGGAAGACTATCGGTATTTGTTCCTAAAAGCCGAGTAAGTCGAGTGGCTATCTCTGAGTCGGTTACTGGGACCGAAGATCTCGGGGGCTGCGTGTCAAAATATGTTTCGGCTGCTGGCCAGGAAAGCTGATATCCTGGGCTCTTCCATCCTGCGTCGTCAAAGGTAAGGGTGATTGTGTTTTTACCGGCGGCTCCCAATTCGGGCGAAGGCTCAACCGTCATATCAAACATTAAGTTAGTACCCTCGTTGCCTCCAAGTACTTGTTGTCCCAGCGTAAGGTCGCTGCCCTGAAGTGGGACAAACGCATATGTCACGGGACTATTGTAGACCTCGCTATAACTTATCATGGCAACGGACGCTAAGGTGGGGCTGTTTGTAAAAACAGGCGTATAATACTTCCCCATCAATCCTCTGAACCGGTCTTCAATTCCCCACTCCTCCCTCACCAAAGGATGATATCCTGTAGGATTAGCCAGTCGATCAACTGTTCCTGCCATTTCAGTGTTAACAATGGTGAGTTTGTCCTGATATGCCGCGTTTGCCATGACTAGTATCCTCTCCCTTCAGTAGGTTGCGGGCTAGCGGGGCGAGTTGTCTGTGTCGCCATTGGAATGTTAGCCGCGTATAGAGTATCAGAAGAATCCATAGTTGTTAATACTTGACTGTTTGTCTGTTGTAGATTATTTTTTATCTGCGCAAAACTCTCCTGGTAACTCAATTGCGGTCTAGTTTGGGGGGTTGGTCCCAGAACAAACAGCGAAGCTAGCGGCTTTAGGTCTACAATATTGGGAGCGTTCAATGTTTCAGACATCAGAACCAGACGACACAACAAGGAGGCGCCGGCAGTGCGGACTCTCTCATAAACCTGGGATGTTAGCAACTCCCAATTCTGCTGGCGAATACCCGAGATTTGAGAGTAATTGGTTAAATATTGAATTTGCACAATGGATCCGAAGTTAACTAGGTTTGTCATCGAATCGGCGGCGAGCAATGCGTTGGCATCCTCTGTAGCTTTTTGTAGTGGGATTGAGCCCGCAATGTTGGCCTGATTAGTGATTGCGCTGATTACTGAGAAATTTGTGATGGTTTGATTGACCATGGTGTTAACCAACGGGGAAGCTTCCAGGCGCTCAGGGATAACATTCGAAAATGCTATCCCCTCTGAGGATCCGCTGACGATGAAATCTTGGGGAGTGTCCACTGTTGCAAAGCCCGATCCACTCGGCAAATAGCTCGTAGAATCTGTGGTCTGTTCGCCTTGGGTCTCGCTAGCATTAGCAATTTCAACAATACTAATATTATTGGTCTTAACTCCCACGCCAGCTTGACTCAAAGTTTCAACCATGTTGGTACTTACACTTTTGGCTGGCTCCAGTGAGAGGGCAGGATTTGTATCAATTGTGCTGCGAATAATTCCTGCGAAGTTCTTGGTGCTGTTCACCAGGCTTGTTGACGGCACCACAATAGGGTTGTCTCGCAATCTTGCTGCGACGGGGGTGAGATACCCATATTTGTTTATAGCTCCAGCATTAGGGTTGTTTAGAGCATATTTTTCCACCTCTACCGTGACACGGGATTCTAGGCTGGGATGACTGATTCCGGGAACAGGGGTTCCGGAATTTAAGATTGTAGCGTCGACGTATTCAAGACCAATCCCCTTACGATACAGAATCCTAAGCTTATCTTGGAAAGTATGTGTCAGTCTTACGGTATTGTCCTTTTTTGAGCGATAGATGAATGACTTATAGTCGGCTCCGCCATATGTAATATTTTTGTTGGGCTGGGTGGCTGCCGTAACACCAACGGCAAAATTCCTAATAAGTTCAATAACTTGTCCTCGGAATTCAGTGCCGCCATTTATCAGCGCAAGAAGATTCTGCTGGAATGACGAAGCACCCCTCGTGCGAAATGCGTTTTGTCCCAAAAGATATCCTACTGCGGCTAAGTAAGCGTCCACCAAAGACTTGAGCTGATTGGGAGCTAAGGAGTCTTGTGCGGTTTCCTGCACTTTCAGGCTGGTTGCTAGGCTTTGCGTGATCAACTGCATAGCTTCCTTAGTTTCGTCCTTAAGAACAATTTCCACCTTATACTCTAGCATGTTGGATTGATATTCTTGGGCAGCCGTATCAATAAAAGAAAAATTAAGAATTTGGTTACTATTAAATCCATTCACAAGTTGTAGTCCGTTATTCAAGGATGCAACTTGTTTAAAAGTGCTAACTTCCGTAATAGCACACCGCGAGGGACGACCCGGAGTAAGGGCATTACCCGAAGCATCTTCTTTTACTACCTTCTGGTACACTACAATATCCTCTAGCGGGGACGCCGAGAGGAGGGAGTCTGCATTTTTGATGAGTGCTCCAAATTGAGTATTTTCTCTAGCAAAGTCTATGTGGCTCAGCGAAAATAATCCATGTACATTGCCATCAACGTTTCGCGAAAGCGTGATAGGGGAGAGATAAGACGTATTACTAGTGTTGGGTCCTGCGATAACAGAGAACGCTTGCGCCTCTTTTAGAACACGTAAGTCTTTAATTTTGGAGTTTAAGACCACTTCCTGGCTGACTTCTGGGTGCTTGTCGGTTATATGAGTGTTGCCGGCCATAAAAATGCCCTCATGACGATGAACCCCTCCAGTCCATATGGCACCTTCTTTACCATATCCCGAAACAGTCTCGGTCAATCGATAAATGTACGAATTTGTTGGGGTCTGGTTTTTAGCAAGAATGATCTCCTTAGTGAGGTTGCCAAAAAGCATGCGATCCTTGTGCTCAATAAAGGAAACAACTGCCACATACAGCTGCTGGGTTTTTGGAACGGCGCGCGTAATAGTATGAGTATTATTAAAAATGTATGTTCCACGGGTGGAGTCGAGGACTGTCTTAACCGCGAAGTCTCCCTTGCCGAGCGCAAATGAACGAACATTCTTTTTATCTCCCATGACATGACTCATGAGACGAGTCGGATTTGATACCAGGGAATTAAACTTTGTCCTATCCGAAAGAACTAAACAATAATTGGAGAACCGCACCAGGTTGGGAACTTTAGAGACCTCATTGGAAATTTCCAGCGAAATGTTTAGATTTTGTCCATCAACATTATCACTAACCATAGCTCCCTGGAGTGTGACAAAAGGCACGGGGCGGTTGTAGGGTCCGGTAGCAAACATTTCTAGCAGGGCTCCTCGTTGTCAGTTTCATATAGGTCGCGGTTGAGGCGGAGTCGAGTGGCGCTCGTATTGACCACTGCTTCAGATATACCTAGTTGCGAAAGAACTTCTTGCGGAATGTCTCCGTCAAGAAGGACATTCATAAAGTACTCGACCTCGTTCGGGTTAGGCTCCCCAAACTGGGACGTCTCGGTGTCTACAAAAAACTGCTTCTGTGTTAGTGATCCTACACCGTTCTCTCCAGATGAGGAATGGTAAACCTCAAGTTCGAAATTATCTTTTTCAAAAACTGTATTATTTTCAATCAATTCAATCATAAGATAATTGTCACGCATAGCCAAAAAAATGTTTTCGCCCTGGAGGTATCCTGTAATAGATTCATCGTTCACTTCTCCGTCACGGAAGTAGGTTTCGTAGTCCACGGTGATATTAACCTGGGGTATATTCTCTATGTTTCCTTGAGGAGCTGGCTCAAATGTGCGAGTGGCACTAGTAATTTCAGGAACGGACAATACCTCCAGCTGCCACGAGGCATTGTAGGGGGTTGTAAGCATTGAGGTACCGATAGGATAGGTGGCAAGCTTGGTGCCATCCTCAAAATCTTGTTGGGCGCGGAATATTTCGATGTACTCGTCTGTTGTTGAATTAGCACTTAGGGTTCCCACTCCCCCACTAACTGAGGAAAGGGAGCGCTCAACGCGTGTTTCTGCGCCTGTACGGTTTTTCAATATCTTGAGTTGCGGGGTATCGTATTGAATACGATTGGCGATATCGTTCTGTGTTTCTGTGTACCCCGAACCCAAAGTGTCGTACTGTACATCGTCGTCGAAGAAAGCATAAAATGTGGGGTTGAGCTTCCCGATAGCCAGAAGATACTCTCCGTACTCTGTCAATTCGACATTCAGTACTTCCTCTTTTTTGTTAAAGAATTCCATTAGTAGCTACCTCCTCTTCCGCCGCCGGAGCCGCGACCTCTAGTGGTACGAGTTGTGCGTGGTGCCTGAGTTGTAGTAGTTTGAGGCGCCTGGGTGGCAGCAGCCGTGGTAGTGGCTGCAGTTTGTTGGACCCTGGTGGTGGTCGGTGCGGTTGCAGTTTGTGTCTGTGGTGTCCTCGTGGTAACAGCCTGCTCCGGGTTGGCTAATGATGCAGCGGAGCCTGGAGCACCTGATGTCGCTGGGCGTGCTCTCGATGTGCTTGCGCCGACGCTTGCAATGGCGGGCGGAGGTGTGTCATCACCAGTTCGAGTGGGTGCTGGTGGAGCAAGATCTCGCGATGCGTACTGCACCTTTTCGTCCATCTTCGCCAGCTCAACCAGAGAAAAATAGTCATGAGGCCAATTATAACTGTACGGAGTACGAGATGTGTCTGGGAAGGAGCTAAGATCAGCGTTGGAAACAAGCGATCGTCGGTACTTCTCGTAGTTGCGTGTACCCTTCCTCTTAACCTTGAAAACCATCCAGTGTGTATCTGCATCTTTATCCAAAATGAGGTCTAACAATTCTCTTTCCTCAACCACTGCTTCTTTGGTCTCAAATTTTTCATTGATTGAAGGTGGTAGGTTTTGCCAGATGTCGCTAAGGTCTTGCTGCGACAACTTCGCACTGAATTCGAAAACATACATCAGAACAGGATCGACCGAATCAAATTCCATAAAATCAAACCGCGGTGGGAAAACATACTTTTGCATGGCACTAGTAAGCTTCTGGTAAGTCTCGGAGCGTTTTGTCTCGTCGGTGAACTTAATAAACTTGCGACGGTTGTTAGTTTGTTTATAGGGAATAGCTACAATGGCTTCTTCTAGTGAGTATTCCTGATTGACAATACCAATACGCTTCGCAACTCCAGTATCAAACCCAACAATTTCTGCCAACGAGGGATTATCTCCTTCTATGTTGGAAATCTCCGCGAAGACGCCGATGCCGGAACCACTTGGAAGACTGCCGTACTGATGCCACATTCCTCTGGTATTAAGGGTGGCGGGGGTTATTGAGCCAATGCCCACTGTGGCAGGAGCAAAGGACTGACTTACGTTGGCAAAGTTTAAAATCGGGCACTCGTACTTAGACTGGATTAGCCACTGGTTTTTCTGAGCTGTTGTCCCGGGCGGTACCGTGGGCACGATTCCCAGCAAGTTAAACGATTGATCTATTTGCATTATTCTATCGCTTTTTCCATAAGGAGTCAGAGGCGTTGTTCCCTGCAGAGAATCAAATGTATTAGTAACTCCAAATCTATCAAACAGCAAATTAGTGTTGGCAAAAATTTCATCTAGCGTCGGGCGACCAGAGAAACTTGCGGTATAGTAAAAGGTGACTTTTGCAGAGCCGTTATAGTAGGGAGGGGTAAGATGTGAAAAGTCAGGTTGTGAACTAAGAGAAGTAGATGATCCCAGGGAAGGTCCAAAAGCAGTGATGTTCTCGTACATCTCAAAGCGGCTGTGATCGACAGTTGGGCTGGAACCCTCCAGATTCTGGGTGCGGTACAGCTTGAAGGTCATCTCGTAAACGGACCCCGATGTTACGGGTTCGAATAACTCTTCTCGCTTTGATTCAAAGCCGGCTAGAGATCCCATAAATATTCTGTTGGATTCACAGAGATAATTATCCATAGCCAATTCATAGAGTATGCTACTTTCTTTGTCTAGGCGAGGAAGAATATTGAGAGCATTACCCAGGTAAAGCGAGGAGGAGAAAATTCCCGTGTCATATATATACGAATTTCCTATTGTTGAGCCTGACGTTGCTACTTCGCTTATATTATCTTCGTGGAAGAAGCTTCCGGGACGTTGTAACGCTTCGAAAGGAACCCTTGTTACCTGCCATCCCAGACCAGCTGAGCCGCCGCCCATAGTGGGGAACTGTTTGCCAGATCCAGAAATTACAATTTGTGGTCCAACATTGATGCCGTTATAGTGTCCACTCATATTGGTGCTCACCGAAGCAGAGGGGGGCGGCAGAACCAGGTTAGCATTAGCGCGAGTGATGATAAAGTTGCTGACTGCTAATCCGGATTTGATAGTGTTGTACATAATCCCTGGAGAATATAGCGGCTCGAAGAAGGTGCGCATAATCTTATTGTCCGCTCCGGAACGCCTATAGTAGGCTCTCCCAAATGACTGGGAGAACAATGTCGACAGTTCTAGCGTTCGCTCTGCGGGGTAAAAACCCTTATACGGAAGGAATTTTACAAGTGCATCGCACTTAAGCACAACCTTGTCGCGCAAAATCTTAAGATCTTCTGAGCGCTGCTCGTTCAAATCGTCGTCAATAACGCCAAAGTAACGCAGGAAATCCCCATTTGTATATGTTCGATAGAACGCATCTTCTGAGGAGTTGGGAGTAGCGGCTCCTGTTAGGGTAAGGACGTTATTAATGTTGGCTAGGAAGTCTCCGTCTTTTTGGATAACATATGTTTCCATCAGCTCACTAATTCGGAACTCCGGTAGAATCGAATAATCCTTTCCTACAAGACGAATGCGCTCAGCGAAGGTTGTGTAATCTTGGTATGGATCTTTACCGGCTTGTGCTGGAGCTAACCACGGGGTATCTCCCGCAAAGACGGAACGTCCCCCAATTGAACCCATGGGGATGCGCTGAACGTATGTGGGAGCTAGCTGGATAGAGGCTGTGGTAGTATGGTAGAAACGGCTGTACGAATTCTGCAGGATGCCGGATCCATCGGACGCGGTGATTGACGATGTAATAGTAAAATTAAGGTGTGCATCCAATGGCCAAATGCTCGCAGAGGCGATGATTCCCAAATTAAAGATATCGGCTTTGCCGCCCAAAGGCGTGCTACGAGTCGTACGATCTTTATTCCAAATGTTGTTGATTGTATAGTTCTGACGTCCTCGAACCTCTGGCTTATACGCATTGCTTCCGGCAGGATATACTCTTTCGGAATAATTCACGATAACACTAAGATTACTCTTCAATGTAAAGTCAACGGCAGAATTATACGCGCGGCGAGTGTCAAGGTCTATCTCTAGTCCTAGGCGGTTGTTCAAGCCATTGTTGGTGAAGTACTCAAACGAGTTGCGGTATGGAACTGTCAGATTGATGTTGTTTGCAGGGTCTGAATTTTCTGTGTTGTCCTCAAAATAGAAGTTGATTGGCGAGGCATTCTTGGCGATTGGAGCCTCGAAGTAATCCGCAAATGTGTTTGGCTGTGTTGGAGTGATCGCTCCTACTGTTTTGCCTGCGATTTTATTAAGGATGGTTGGTGGTGCCACCACAGTCCCAATCTTGTTAGCCTTACGGAGAGTGCGAGCGACTGGTCCTTCTCCTACGCGGAGCTGCTTCCAGCTAGAATATCCAAACGCACCGCCGCGGTTGTTAATAAGTGTGTTAAGGTACGAGGACGTTGCAAAGGAACGCTTGTGAGTGGGTGCCATGAGCAAGCCCAGATCAGAGTTATAGTAAGACGAACTTGGTACGGCAGTTAGGGGGAAGCCAAGAATGTGACTTGAAGCACTCACTGGATCAAGGACATAGCGTCGAAGACCTACAAAATCCGCATTGGGAACAGCGCCACTTGTGACTAACTCGTTAAGGACCGAAGCACTAAAGCAGAGGGGTCTAGTAAGCCCGAGAATGGCTTTTCCTTGGATTAGCGACCCAGTTACCCAAGCGTACTGCTGAGTGGACTGAGGGATCGCGTGCTGGACGTAAAGGTTATCATAGACGGACGCGGTGTGATTGCCGGCTGGCATCGTGTTCTCTAGAGCATTATTATCCATGCGGCGGCGGCGGTTGCTGTTGGTCTTGTGCCACGACGGAACAGTTACATAAGTATCAGCCGTGACAGTGCCATATGCCGAGTCGGCGCCAAACTTGCCGCAATGAAGAGTAGCGCGCTGGTCTAGACCGCGGTTCTTGTCGATCTGGTCTACCACGGTAATGGTCTTGGCCGCGATGGGATCTACAGACGCAGAACCCGAAAGACCATGATCAATAATTGAAAGATTGTGGTATGGAGATGCATTGTATACCGACAGCTCAGTGTGCGCTGGATCCATGTATCCAAGAGACATGACTTCATAGCCTGATCCTGCATAGCGACAAACAATAACTGTGTCCTGAGAATCCGAACCAGTTCGCTGTGGGATCATGTAGTTGAGGGCACCCCCAGTGTTGGCGGTCGTTTCGGGTAGTCCACCTCCGCCGAGGGCGGAGAAGTCGGTGCGACTCAGTGCAGAAGGGCTAACCTCCTTAATTGGCGAAGTAAAGTCTACGCCAATTAGATTGTCAAAACCCTTAAGGTCAGTAATGACTGTTGCACTATCTGTTGACATGTTGCCCATCGGAAGATAAGTGATGACGTTGCTACTGAAGGTGGCGTTTAGGGGATTGAAACGCTGTCCGCTATTATAAAGCTCTGTCACTTCCGTCGCGGAAAGTTGCTTGTTGTACACTGCGACGTCACACATGTACCCATCAAAGAAGCCCTTACTTGGAGTCGAGGAATTTCCTAGTTGGAGAGCTGTTGTACCAATTCCTTGAACATGACTTAGTGTGCTTGTGTTGCCACTATCGCCGTCGTCGGCGCCGTTAACATAAATAAGAGGCAAGACAGTGGTGCCGCCGTAGCCTGCTGCCATGCCGGCATAGGTAACTGTGAGATGATACCAGCGCCCTGTGGTCATCGCTGTGTCTGAGCTTCGATAGTTAAGACCTCCCACGATTCCTCTAATTCCGAGATCACCACCGCCATCATCATAGAGGTTGATTTCACGACCACCAGGAAGATAGGTGGATCGTCCAATTGACATAACGGAATCACCACCAGCCCAATTATTTACATATATCCACACGGACATGCTGTAAGCTTTGGTGCCGCCGGCTGAGGAAGAACCAATCAGTGTATTCCAGTCACTGGCAGTTTTATCTTTAGATTTTGCAAAGTCATTAGACCCGTCGAAGAGATAGGATTTGCCAACCAGTGGTGGGGCGAGATAGAGCGGGAACCGACCGCGTGTTGCGAGAGTTTCCGGATAGGGTGCAAACTTGAATGTCTGATCCTTAAAGAATGGATCATTAACCATGCGTCCTGCAGTGTTGATGACTTGATAGTTCTTCTGGTAGTTGCCGATGGCGCCATGGGTAATAGTACCCGAGAGCCGCACGCCGGCTGAGGCTGTCGTCATCAGAATGTTTTTGATGTTTACGGGACGCTTTGCGCTCTCGTCGCGAAGGCGTTGAGCGGTAGGCAAGCGAGGCAGGAAGCCAGACGGCGCTGAGCCAGGAGGGGAGGAACCAAAAGGATAGTTGGGCGGCACTACTCCAAGATAACCTACCGATGGTAGGGCAAGGGAGCCGACCTCAATCCGGAAACCTTCAGCACGGTTTTCCCGGGTATCTGTTCCCGGGTTGACCTCTGTATGTCGATAGAAGCGCCCTCCAACAAACTTCTCCGGGAATGGTCCCTGCATTGGAATGTCTCGGCTGCCAACAAAATCATTGTGAAGGTTAGTAACCATGGAGCCAGACTTAAACTTGCGGACGATGTTGTCGTTGTATCCCGTTTTTACGGAGGAACTGTAAAGGCTAAACGGTGCATAGATGTTACCATCCATCTTGATTTCACCTGGGTCATGGTTAATCCCTGGATCAAGACCAAAGCCTAAACGCTGCTTCTGGGATGGGAAATACTCATCACTGGTGGGTATCAGCTCCTCGACATCAGCACCATAGCCGAACATTACGTTCTTTGGAATGTTGGTGTCCGGAACTGTTGGACCATAGGGCGCAGTGGCAGCAAAAACATAATCAGGTCGGTTGTTTGGGTGACGCCCGACGCCGGCGACCACACTAGAAGCATCAGCAGTGAACTTGACTGGCGAGCCTAAGCGACGGTTATAAGTCTGCTTGATAGCCTCCATGAGGTCTTTGCGTGGCGAGTCCACTGGCTCTTCGCGATAGCGATGCCAGTATGCATTTTTATTAGCCTTGCCATCTTCAGGAGCATGGAATTTTTTCCAGTCGTTTTGCGCGGGGGGATTTGAAGAACCAAGCTGGCGCTTGGTAAACCGATCGTTTGAGCCAAAGTTGCCATCTGGGCTTGACATCGGATAGATGTTATTGCTAGTCGGCATTCCGGCTGGCGCTGTTGTGCTGAGTGGGTCCGGTGTACCAATCTTCTCGATAAACGGGAACTTGTGACGATACTTTGGGCGCTCCAAGACATGATTTTCTATTACGTTTAAAATATTATCAGCAAAATCAGCTGAAGCTGGGACGAGCTGCGCAAGCATCACTGATAGTGAGCTGTCGAACCATTTGTAGTACTCGTAGAATTTATCAAAATCTAGTTCGGTGTTGCGTACTGTCTCAAAAAAGCGTTGGCGCAGCTTTTGCATCTTCTTGTAATCAGGGCGATATTTCTCCGCAGGCTCGCCAATCAGGTTATGAAAGTCTTTCAAGTTAGCAAAGTGATTGATAATTTGGGTCGAGATAACCTGATACATGCTTTTTTCAAAAGCGTAGTAGTAGTTTATTGGTCGTGACTCGGAGGTGAAGATTTCGGTGTCTTCCTGGCTAACCACCTGTACCATATCGACGGATTCTACATGCTCAGGAAGATTCAGCTTGGAGGATACTACAAAATCTTTATCGATTGCGTCTGTCGAGGACACCTTAAAGAACGAGCCACTAGCCGTATATTGCTTGTTTAAAATATTGCCCAGCGATCCAAAGCGCGTCAGGTTAGCAGATCCTGAGCTTAGGTCATTAACTAAGAACTGACCTAACGCATTAGAGCCTGTGTTCTGTAGGAACTCCCAGTTAAAGACTAGTGTGTCCGCTTTTTTGATATCGCCGAATTGGGCCCAGGTATTAAATCCAAAAGCATAAAGGTGTGGCTGTAGTGGACCATGGTTTTCGGTATCTAAAATATGCGCACGGAGCGTGTCATCATCGAGGTAGTCAAGCCAGAAACGGCATGCGTTTACCTTGACATCAGAACTTTGCAGTACCGCGCCCGTAAAGTTTGTTCTATGGGCACCAATGTAGGCGCGTCGAGACCCTGTAACAAATCCAGGAGTCGGTGCCGTAATGGTCTGGGACACGGTGAACTCTTCGAGAATTTCGCCAGAGTCAGCCTGGACGCCGTGCAGCTCCACAATGTAGTTGCTGCTCGTGGAGTTAACCAATCCCGCAAGTGGGTACTGTGCTGGTTTAATCCGAACAGCCAGATTCCATCGATTGTTGTTGTAGAGGTCTTGAATTAAGCTAGATGTAAGACGTGGAATTAAGCCATTTGTAGAACTTGTGAGGACAAACTTCGCATTAGTAGAGGAGATTTCGTCTCTTTCGGCATAAACCTGGAAGTTAACCGTGTCGGGTCCTGCCCAGGTGGTGTTCGTCGCTGTTGCACTGGCAGAGTGCATGCCAAACAACGAAGAGCTAATAACATTGGTATTAACATAGGTGCGACGATCTTCCTCCATCTTGCGAGGGAAGAGAATCTCAGTCTCCATTGTGACTGCGTAACCCCCTGTCAAGATAGAGTTAACCGGGACTGCGCCTACAGAATTGGCATTGCTTGCATCCGCATAGCTGTAAACCACCGCATTTGTACTCTCTGCCGTGTTAAAATCAACAAACTTATCTGCAACGACTACATTCTTGCGATTGTTTTCCAAAGTATAGCTGATGTTGTCGCCATACATATTGAGCTTAATAAGCTCCTCGTCCACGCCAAAACAACGAATCAGGTTACGGAACGATTTTTCAGTGCCCTTGGTCTTATAAATATAAGTCAGGTTATTATAGATGTTCTGGTAAATCGTATTCTTGATGTCGTGCAGAGACTTTTCATACACTCGGTCCTCGCTGCGATCAGCTAGCTTTTCTAGTAAATCCGCATCCAAGAAAAGGTCTGGGGCAATGAATCCCTGCGAAACAAGAAGCTTCTCGGCAAACGGGAGAGGCTTATCGCTACCACTAGGATATTGTTTATCGCGCAGTTTATTCAAGCTTTGAATTTGCAGCTGCGCCGTGTCAAGATAACTCGACATGATCTGGGTCAGCTGGAGAAGCTGCTTTTGACCTTCCTGGTCCTCTTCTGTAATCCACGCAGGGATGGAGTTGTACACTGCCGCGTTGTTGGTCACATCGTGAGCGGAGCCCGAAAGCTTAAGAGACGCGTTCAAAGATACAACATCAGGGTGGAAGGAGTAGATAATTGGATCGTGGAACTCTTTGATGGCCGCGGAGGAAGACACAATTGCCGAACCAGTGTTGCGAGCGGTGGCGCTGTAGCCAGTCCATGCGCCATTTGAGACGCGCCCAGAGTAATCTAGAACAACGCTGTCGGTTGCCGACTGTCCCGTAATGCCTTCGTTGAACTTATAGTAAACGCCCAAATCAACGTTACCAGATTCTAGAGTTTCAATAAAAGGTTCTGGGTCGGTGTTTACGCCACCACCCACTTGAGTAAACCAGAACCTCCCTATGTCTTTAGATGTCCGTTGCGTCTTCCAGTATCGGAATTCATCCAATGAGGCAGCGAGCTTACCATCGCCGGCAGCCGTGGAGCTGGGGGTGGTAGCACCTGATACTGGTGCTGACAGAGCCCCGACATAGCCGCGGAGAGTTGTACTATCCAGATCAGCCACCGCCTTGCCGCTGAAGGTAGTTTCCTTATTAAGGTACCCATCGACATAGAACTTAGTTACCAGGTCTGTCCCGCTGCTCTTAACGGTGACTGCATAGTGGTGCCACTTATTGTCTGCTATCGAGGCGCTCGTAAACGTGGTCGCAGCAATAGACTGTCGGTAGATACCAGTGGCGCCGGACATGGCGGTGAGCTGGACAGGTGACGAACCGTCAGTTAAGTTGCCGCTCAGCTCCAGGCGAAAACGTCCGTAGCCGGCGGAGGACGAGGCAGCGCCCGTCGAGACATCAAAAATAACTTCGCGGGCACCGACTGCCACAGCGGGGAAGCTTGACTTTTTCAGCCAAAACTCCAGAGAGGCGCCTTGGGATGAAAGATTTAGCTCCAGGTTGGAGCCACGGTTCATGGAGGGTTCGTAATAATTTGATCCAGTAAAGCTAACCGCGGTATTTTTCATCCCGTTGGGATTAACGTTTGGTCCGCCCTTTACATAAATGTATTCTGGCGTAGTGGGGCGACCGTATCCGTCGACCACAGTCTGACTGGCAGCGCCGTCCGCTGACAGAATGATATATCCTGTTGTGCGGGGGTATTTCTCGTCATATATGTAGAGGTCGAGGTATGTCGATTCGTTGACCCACTTGAGGCGCTCTTGCAGCGAACCATCATAAGGGTAAGTGTTGTAGATGCGCTTGATGGCAGACTCATAGTATTCCTCAGCCATACCATAACGAGCGAAGTTTTCCGGCTTGGAAAAGTCGATACGGGGAATAAATCTCTCTTCCTCAATGATATCTTGCTCGTGATACCCAACAGACTCAACCTCGGACCCTATGTCTTGGGCTGACTTGTTTGCGAGAGACTGTATGTTTTCGGCAATTTCGAAATACTTCTTAATGCTCATGTTCTAATTATTCTTCAACTCGAAATTTGAACGTTTGTGGTTGTTCCTGCCATGCTCCTATGCTATCGTTGTGATATGACAATTTAATTTCGTACATATATCCGGACTCCAGCATACCCAAATCAAGATCAAAGTAGTTGCCATCCTTGTCGTAGGAGAGGTATGTGCTGTAATTCGAGCCCGTTCCGTAGTTTACTGCTGTTAAATTATCGGTTACCCGCACAATGCTAAAGGACGCACTGGGGATAATCTCTGTTGGATTGTTGGCAGTCGCTTTAACATACAGGGTTGGATTCCAGTCTCGGCTGCGAACAAAGAACCGGAAGCGAGCCGTATCCTGGCTAGTGTATGTCTTTTTAAGATTTGTGCAACTGGTCACATAATTGAACGTAGGGGCAAAATCGTAAGTTGGCATCTTCTCGGGATAGAAGGAGCCAGTGATAAACTCAACGCCACCAGAGTGCCAAACATCATGAATCGCTAACAATGGAGTAGAGGCAGCGGTCAGTGCTACAGAGCACGAGTAAATGCCCGGGCTTACATAGCTAGCCGTGGTATTCAGGTGCCCAGCGCTCACAGTGCCACCCCCCTTTGAGATTGCGATCTTAGACCCTGTAGGCTCGCCATTGGAGCTAGAGTAGAAAGATACCAAGAGGTTGTTTGTTCCGACCCGGGGAATATTCACGAGGCGACCGCGGATGTAATTGTAAATATGAAGATTATTCAAGTTGTCATCGGCAGGGGCCAAAGAGCTAGAATAGTAGAAGTTCTCTCTATCATCCTGAATACGTGAGTCCCAACGCGCCTCGATAACCGGGCGCTTATAGAAAAACTCTGTAGAACGTGCAAAGAACTTCTTGGTGTAGTACGACTGGCGCGATCCCACCGTGTTCTGCAGGACGCTTCCAGAGTCGGCACCCACTGAGCTGGAAAAATATGCTTCCTGGCTGGCGGTGAGACGGATGCCAAATCCATAGTTATTAAACTCATTACCTGTTGTAATCCAGCGCTCAACAATCTCGGAAACATCCAGATCAATATCCTCAAAACCTAGCGGGAAGCTTACGTTGTAATTGGAGGCTGTGAGGTAATCACCACCCTGACTAGTCCAACCGGCTGTCGAACTAGCTGATCCCCAGTTTGAAAAACCCAGATCTTGGTAATTGTTCATATCCAGACCTGTTCCTTCGTTCCACGACTGCGACACTGGCGCTACGATAAGGTTAAAGTCCTGAGGAAGCGTAAACGGGGTTCGAGCATTAAACATCCTAAGATAAAACGACACAGAGCCCGAAGCTGGTACCGTGCCTGCTGCACGATCTGTAGTGATTTGATTTATCGGAAACTGAATAAGAATTCGGGATAGTTCTTGTGACTGTCCGTTAGATCCCGACTCTTGACCATAAATAGAGAATACTTCTAGAGCATCTGCATAACCCATATTGGAACCAGTGCCACGGGTCAAGAGGTTCGCTTCGAAAGCGTTCGTGATCGTTGTATCCGCGCTGGCTGTATACCTGAGAATTGACATTATCTAACGGACCCTTTAATATCTACGTTTGGAAACTTTAGTTCCACAACAGCATTGTTCGGAATGTTGATGGAGCGTCCTGTGGCACCAAGACTGCCGGCAAAATCGAAACTTGCGTCCGAGTACTGCGGTCCCGAGACAGATTTGACCTCTAGGTTTTCTACATCTACAATTCCTTCTACTTTTTGAAGAACTTTGTAAAAGTCAGTAATCATAATCGATTCACCAATCTCATAGGGGTTGTTGTCTAAATACTCACGGAGAGCAGCGCTGGCTCTATTGATCACTGTAAACCTATTCGCATTGATGTCCGCGACCACACTGTACTCAATCGAAAAATTGATGATCGAAGCGTCAAGAATATCAACCGTATCGTTCACCATTTTATATTGAAGAATCCAATTTCTTAAGTTATTTTTAAGAGTTGTGTTGGCGGCAACCAATTTTCCACTAGTGTTTTCTGATACCACATACAAGTTTAGGTTGCGCCGAAATTCACTAAAATCCCGGACCACTGCTGCACGTTTTACGGCGCCGAACTCACCTGGCATAGCATAAGCCATTGTTCTATAGTCTTCGGTCGTAACTGCACGGTTTTGCGTGGCAAAATAGCCGAACACTCGTTGCTTAATTTCCTCGGCGTTCGGAAGACTAATGCTGCCTACAAACGGCTCGTCATTGATAACCTCTAATGAATTTTGAGTTGTGTTGCGTAAAGATGGGGAAAGAGATCCTTGAGAGGTAAATCGGAAAAATGGACGGTCTACATTCACAATAGTGTTAACAGCAGCGTTTACATCCTGGGTAGTGTTTACTCTGTATCCTACTCGAAGAGTGGTGTTGGATGGGGCAATACCAAATTTATCTGTGCTCATCAACTTTGTGGGGTCGAAGCCAGCATCTGTGATGTAGGTTCTGCCGTTTTGGTCCAGCACTAAGTTAGCTGGGTTATTAATCGAGTCGGAGATCAGCTCAGAGTCTGAACCATAGCCGAATTGCAGCAATGTGCGATTGCGCTGACGATCTACTACAAAACGTCGCGGAACAGGGACAGCGCGCAAGATATTTCGGACTGTAGAATTTGTGGCTGTGTTGACATTGCGAATAGCTTTATAGACTGTATTTTGAGATAGGTGATCTACTTCTACGTATTCGTGTCCCTCAGTGTCGGTTACCGACAGTACTTCCGCAACATTTGCTACCCCCAGATCAACTGAACGGAATCGCTGGAAAGCTCCCAGTTCAAATTCCTTGAAACCTGATCGTCCTGATACGCCGATCCCTGTTGCGCGAATAATAAAATTAGTGGGGGCGCCGGTGGAAGAGTTAACAGTACCCACAACCACCTGATTGCTAGCGCGAGAAAAATCGACGTCTTCTATCAACGTATACAACCCACCACCATTTGAAGAGAACCGCGATCCCGCTTGAAGCACTGGCGCGTACGCAAGGTTGGGTCCGGTTCCTACGGCGGGCACTTGGATGTAGAACGTGAGGCGACCAAAAGAGGAGGGGCTAGTGTTGAGCTTGAATCCCATCTGTTTGGCCAGGCGAATAACATTATCATATTCAATAGCAGTATCTAGAAATGATTCGTTTGCTTGATAGTCCAAATAGAAAGACAGGATGTCGCCGATATATGCCACAGTATCCAGCATAAGGGAGCCGAATGACGCTTCGTTAAAATCTTTATAAGTGTCAGAATAATACGTCTTGGCGTAGTTCTCTAAATCCCTTCGAATGGATTCAAAGTCGCGGCTAGTGTAGTTAATCGATTGAATCTTTTTAGTCATTTTGGTGTCTCATTAAATAGGTTGATTCTGTTGTATTTGCAAAACTGCTGACTGCTGAAGAGGTACAATTGTAAAATTTACCGTGACGATCAAATCATTGGGGAACAGATCTGAATTGTTTTCTGGTGTTGTGTACCTAATACCGTCGATACTGATGAAAGGAAGATATTTATCCACTTGTCGCTGGATTGTTGTGGTGATAGCGGAGTACGTCTCGGGTGTGTTTTGATTGAATAGGAACGCGCGTAGACCTACGCCAAATCCAGGATCCATCATACGCTCGCCAGGATTAGTTAAAATTAACATTTTTAGGTTCTGTACAGCAAGATCCTTAAAGTTAGTATTTAAATTGTAGGCACCAAAGACATCACTCAGTGTGAGCGGTAGTGCTACTGATAATCCAGAACTCATCTTATTTCTCCCTTTTGTCTAACACTCGTTTTCTTCAGCGTTTGCTGCCGCGGCGTCGTCAACATTAATTGTGATATTGTCAATTTCACTCTTAACTAGTTCTAGCAGCAAATAAAGTAGCCCCAGCGGAGTCGGGGGTACCATAAGCATACCAGAAACCGTTCCAGTAAAATCCACACCTTTCATGGAAACATCCGGGAAGAAATTGCCCGGTGCTGGAATGGGAAGTGCGGCATCAATAGCAGAATCTCCCTGTTCAAACCCATAATCAACCAGGCATAACAAAAGTGTCATAAGGTTCTTACCTGTGAGGTTGGAGTCTACCTCCAATTCTTGCTGTAATCTGTCGTTGATGGTGGTAGCAAATGGGTCTAGTTTTTTTGAAGCTTCACGAAATCCTGTGGCAGAACCAACCTTGATAAGTTTGGTCACTGCTACATGGGGGTCAATAAGTTCCACCAATCCTTTGAGAATGCTGATAGGAGTCTCAATAAGCATTTTAAGAATGAATTTACCAGCATCCAACCCAAACTGATCTGGAGGAAGACCGTTTGCGTTTGCGATTGCCGCCTGAGATGCTGGGCGCGTGAGGTTCGGTTCTGTAGGGAATTCGTTGTCGCGGGCTATGGTGGACTTTAACAACTCAAGCACCTTTTGCTTGGGTCCTACGAATACTGCATCCGCCTCGGGAAAATACTTAGTTGTTAAGTACAGATTATGAATAATCGGCACTGAAGTAAGGACACCACGGTTGAAGGTAGTGGAAAAGAGTTCATTATACGCCGAGTTATTAGCAATAATATCAATTTCTCCCTGCCCCATAGAACCTAGAATAAACCCGGTCTCCTCCAAATTTGAGGCTTGCACCTCGTCACGGACGTCCTCTTGGTCCTCTGCCATTTGTGGAGACACTACATCTTGCCAGTTCTGGATGTCATCTAAAAGAATTTGTAATCCAGCTTGACAATTAGCCAGCATTTTTTGAGCCATGGTAAGACCAACATACACCGTCTTAATGTTCGGACTGAACGGCACTATATTTGTGCCAAAAAGCCCATTGTGCAATGCACAGAGTCTTGTGATTAGGCGAGTAGCAACAAATTTTGACTGTTTGCCATAATTGCCGACTGTATTATTAAATGTGAAAAGGTCTGGTTCAGGTCGTGATATTGCTTTTCTCTCTAGATTTTTAAAAGTAGTTTCGTTTTCACTATAAATATTGTTAACGCGGACGACGCGAGACTTCGTGGGCGTAGAGGCATAAGCTGCATCGAAATAGCGGCTCCGGATGGTGGAGCTTTGAGAGTTTGGGGCGAACACGACGCTGCGGAATCGATTTAGGATGTCTTGGACTTCTGTATATAGCGGGGGTCTAGACACCTGCGCCGTTACAGCAACAACCGCACCGGTCTCTTCATCTGTACCCTCATATGTCATGGCAATAATATCATAGTCAGCCGGTGGATTGACGGCTGTCCGAGCGATGGAATTATGCATATCATTTAAAAGTACTTGAATTCCGGACATTACTGGCCACCAAAGGGATCGCTGCGCTCCATTCTTGTCCCCTATATTTGCGCCGGTAGCAAGAGGGGCGACAACTCCGTTTACTATGACGTCGTTAACGGTTGCGCCTCCGTAGCGCTCCGCCCACTCATTGATATCACGGGTAAAACCGCTATTGTCTTTGAGATAATTTAGAGTCGCCATTTCTTTATCCAGAATTTCTTCGGGGGGGTTTCGTAAGTCCTGCGAATCGCGTGGCTTGAGAATTAGTTCGATGTCCGTTTGCGTAGGGTTAAGCCCCATAGCCCGATAAATTTGGCGTCGTCGTAGATAAGAATTATAAGGTGAATTATTTGACATAAATTAGTCCTCTATATCCCCAAAACTACCAGCGGAAGAGCCTACGCCAGTTGTTTGACTATTTTTGGAGCGCTGCTGTGCACGTGTGGTGGGCTGCTGTGCACGTGTGGTGGCGGGAGCCTCAAAGGCTGATTCCTCCTCTTGTGGTCCCAATTCCGTGAGGAAGCTAACGTCTCCATCGACCACAGCGCTTAACATCCATCCTACTTGCTCTATAGTATTATTACCAATAGTAGTTTGAACCAAAACCATTGGCTCTGCGTTATAGACCACCAAGTTAAAGAACGGATGAGTGGGGTTTACCTGATACAGGCGAAGGGCGTTTTGTCCATCCTCCATAGCCTCATACTCGTCAACGTCAAGGTCGCGGGCAACGTAGTAAATTACTGTATTTCCCGTCGCTGGAGATCGATTGATCTGTGCATTGATGAACAAGTTGGCAAATTCATCAACGCCATTTTGAAGCACGTTAAGCTCCTGTATCTCAAAAGTTTCGGGCGGTCGGTTGGCGTTGAGTCTCTGGAGAGTGGTCACAAAGGCGCCTGGGGGCGCTTGGCGCGGATTTGGTGCTCCGGGGCAGCGCCGGTGTTCGGGCACATGACCACCGAGACTTTCGATAAGCGCTTGCATCGACGAATCTACACAATCAAGAGCTTCCTCGGTGACAGCGTTCTCAGCGCCGAGAGGAGGCAGAATTTTATCTTCTATATAGAGATTATCCAAAAGCATCACCACATCACCCGTCGAGCCAAACTCGTCCTGGAAAAGATTCCCGGTTTCGACGACCTCCCCTGAAGCGTTAGTCACTTTGGCGGTCTGCCCATCGTAAAACCACATTGAATAAACTCGCTGATCAACTCGCGAGCCGATGGACGTATTGCCTGTCTGCATGCGACGACTAACCATAAAGATGGTGGGGTCACTGTAGAAAGCGATACGTGCAGCCTCACGGATTCGGGCTGGTCCTGGAGGGGTGGCTTCATCTGGGGCTACGAGTAGTGGCATAGCCTGCAACAAAATCTGGTTAAGGTCAACTGGTGTAGTGTCCGGGAGTGCTTTACGGATTGCATTATTTATCGGTGTGCGAGCATAATGCAGCCTCTCTACGATCAGATAGTCCATGATCTCGTCAAAACCAATGAGCGGACTGTCATCAGTAGCCGAGAAGCTAGTCTCTGGAATAAATGCAACATCGTTGGGTGTCTGGGTAAACCGGATACCTCCGTTCTGCGTAACATTCGGGCGGCGCACTTTGCGATTAAAGTACTCAGCGAGTTGTAATCGGTATATAGATTCGTCTGCGACTTCCACGCTGGTGGAGTCAAGAAAAGTTAGAACCGAGGACAATACTTGGCTTCGGAAAAAACGGTATAGGTAGTTGTTGCGATCTTGTAGGAGCATATCCATTGTAAACGCTGAGAAAACAAAAATATTCTTAATGATAAACTCAGCTATATGAATTTGTATGAGAAGCAGATAGAAACCATATTTGATCACATCACTAATTTTTGTCCGCATCGGGACGCCCAAAGCAGAGTCACCGCAAGCTGCCTCAGCATATTCTTTTGTCATTTGCTCAAGGATCCCGCGCACATCTAAGAAATCGGCGATATCTTCAGGCTGACAGTTGGTGTTGAGGTGAAAAAGATTCAATGACTGGAGCGTGGCGGCGTCAAAGACCCCATTATCTACAATATATTGAATCATTTGTTCTACGATTGCAGCATTGGCTTTGGGAAATTCGTGTGACTCTACCTCATTCCGATAGGAGCGTTGTTCATCTGCATCTCCTTGGAGATATTGTTCTTGAATAAGAGGAGAGTCAAAATACGCTTGCACAAATCTATCTACATAAACATTAGTGGCATGAGGGGGCGACTCATCTTCAAAGTTTACAACGTAAGGATCGTCTACCGCTGCAAACGACGAGATGAGTCTTTCATCAATTATAAGCCCTGAGTCAGACGCGTAACCAAAGTCAATGTTATTCTCGGCGCCAAATTCCGGGTAGGTGACGGTAATGTACTCCGATATTCCCTGTCTGGTTCGGGTCGTGACGCCGGGTAGGTCCGTGGGGAACCTAAACTTAAGTTCTATTGGGGTATAGTCATTGGCAGCTTCCTGGGCTGCCTGAGCAGACCGATACGTGACATCTGGTGCTATTCGTCGAGCGTCAAAATAAATGGGAGACTCATAGGGATATTCTGTAGGAGCGTTAGTCCATGTGGCGTTGGCTGGATTTGTGTACCCCAGGAAGGCTCGCGTAAATTGTTGGTTAAACTTGTATGTGGTTACCGCCGGGGCTGACGCGGCTTGTCCGGTTTCGGTCAGTTGCGAAATACCTTCAAGTTTTGTATTTATGCCCTCGATAGCGTTTTTGAACTCGGAGGAATTCACCGCAGTACCCAAGGTCTCAAAGGCGACTGCTGCAGCTTCGGTAGCCACTGCGGGGTCAAAACCTAATACTTGAGAGATATTAACGTCGCAGTTTTGGAAAGCGTCCTGCAAGTCACCGGCGCCTTCACCAATCTTGTCAAAGACGCTAATAATATTGTTGAGGATCGCAGGGTCAATGCTTTCCAGACTGCCTGTGGATTTTACGTCGCGACCTAAATCCTTTGTTGAATTGGCACTGGACAGGACGTTAGAATCGGTGCCCCGAATGATGACGGGCTCCAGGAGCACCTCCTTTAGAGAGCTGGCTGCGTTAATAAAGCTAACTTCAACTGTTTCTGCTAACGCATTAAAGGTCTCGGGAATAGCAACTGTAATGGTAGGGTCATTAATGAAGTTTTCTTGATCTGGGCAATCAAAGTTTACTTCGGGCATCTGCACCCGGTCAAGAAGATTATCGAAGAGATCCGCATCATCAAAAAGCAAACAAATATTATCTTCGTTAAGTGCATAAACAGTGTTGGCAATTTCGTCACAAATATCCGTAACATCCACAATCTCAGAGAGGCGAGCAAAAAATCCCATCAATGAACTGGGTGTTGTTAGTTTGTCTTGGACAAATTCGTTTGGGTATGCTTGGTTGTATTCTATAATTGCCGAGATTAATTCGGGTGAAGCGGTATCTCTCGCTGTAAAAAGGGTGCAAACGCCTACGGAGCTAATAATAGTAGAAACGTCACGAAGATACTTCCTTAACTGCTCGGTGTTCAGATTGTAGGTGGCTGCTAATTGGTCGAGTTGAGAGCCGCCTCCCACGAAGGTTGTATTAGGCGGTGGCAATAAATCTGCTATATCAATAGCACCATAATCGTGAGTATTAGGATTATTGAATTCACACTTTTCTTTTAAAATTTCCGACAAAGTTTGAATCACACTTAAGGCAAGTTCTTGCACAGCATCGACTAGAACATTTTTGATAAGTTTAGAAATGTCGCCATCTTTAAGTTTGGGTTTGAAGAGGCTCCAATCAATAGCTGGAATTTCAACGGCTCCGCCGGGGGGAGGTAATTCGGGCTTCTTGTAGAAACCAGAGGTGCCGCCAGTTTGTGACTGTGCTTGCTGGAGGGCATTTCCCACTGCCGTTCCAATACGCGAAGCTTCATAGTTCAGCCCGAAGGTAGCACAGAGCATTACCTCTTTCATAAGTTGATCTAAGCCAAGACTTCGAAAGAGGCGTCCTATTACAGGGTTCTTCTTATCAAGGAAACCCATGGGTCCTGTAAGAAGAATATTGTTGATAACCGATACAGTTTTACGTGCTTTGGTGAGTGTTTTCACTTTAGTCTTATCAAAAACGCGTCGGTACAGTTTAGGGTTTTGCGAGATCTGTGCCTTAATCTTCTTCATCTCATCGGAGCTGAAGAACTCCTGGAATCCATTCTGGAGGGCATTGAGGTTTGCAGGACTTAAGAGACCTTCCTCATATGCTACCTGAATGAATGCGTTTTGAAAATCATTACCGCTGCCTGTTACAGGTGTCTTCCCTAAGTTAAATGTAGGGTCAAACTCATCCATATCCACTATGGTTGGAGGGTCTTGAAGAGTTGCTAATGTGTCGGGCGACTCCAAAAAATCCAGAAAAGTGCCCCCCATGCTGCCACTAGTGGCGAACATCTGTTGAAGTGCACTAGCCTCCAGCGGTCCTCCCTGAACTGATTCGACAATGTTCTGGTAGTTTTTTAATGCTGCGATGCTTAGCGGGTCTCGGAATATTCGGTTGTAGAGAAGGTTTGTGAACACTCCCACTTTAGCCGGCTCACTAGCGATCGATTGCTCCACCAAAAGATGTTCAATGCCCACAACCGCAGCTTTGCGATCGTCCAATAAGCCAAACTGAATTGTCAACGTGTCGGCATCGGTAAAAGCAGTTGAAGTTCCGGTACGCCGAAGAGTATAAACCAGATCAGTCACCAAAGCGTTAAGAAGCTTCTGTACATCTGTCTGAACAAAATTAAGGTCTAGGTTAATGTTAAGTTGTCCCTCGAATCCCTGGAGTTGCCTATTATACGCTGCCATGCCGTCATTAAAGGCGTTGTTGGTCGTGCCTAGGGCTGCAATGACTAGGGTGGTCTCGGAGGTGGGGGTGCTCAGGTTTTTCTCTTGCCTAAAATAATCCAAGGCGTCTTCATAGGATGGCATTGTCCCATCCTCTTCCAACTGGGTTCGGGTGCCAATGAAGTCGTAAGAGGTGCTAAAGACATTTACTTGCCTCTGGGTGGGAGGGGACGTTGGAAACCGGGCAGTCACATCGATAGTATCCCTTACCTCTTCCATAATCGTGTTGATAGTAGCTATATCCGGGGGAGGGGATGCGTTCATGTTGCGGGGCTGGTTGTAGTACTCTGGGTTGACGCGGTAAGGGTAAAACTCTGGGAAGAAGTGGTCGAGGTAGTACCGTAGTGCCCTATCTATCTTATTGTTAAAGTCTTCTCCCTGCGAGAATTTCAGCTTTAACTTAAACTCATTCGAGTTTGCGTCATGAAATGGTATTTGAAATGCGCGGTTGACGTATCGTTTAGGAAAGAGGTTGGCCATGATCTTAGTTCGTGTTATTATATTTACTTAAAATATATAAACTTTTTCCGTTTTCGTCTACTGAGTCTGCCACCTCGGTGGCTCCCAGGTAGCTAGTTTCTATCATCGCACACTTAGTTGCATGCAATGGGAGTTGGGCGGTTACGTCTATAACATTATTGATTAACGCTGTGGCTGCTGCCGGCGCTAAGTTGGTAAAAGCTGGACTTGTAAGGACCCCATAGAAAGGAGAGTGATGGGTGTGGTTCATAAGAGCTACAGTAACTTTGCGCTGCTCATCTACATAGTTGTTAAACAAGCCACGCAATTCATTGATACTGCTCACAATCTCTGTGAGACATGCACGAAGGTTGTCACCCTTAACCATGGGCTGAATATCTCTGTCATCGTTACAACCAATTAAATCAATGCCAAATGGTTTGGTTGAAATATTTGTAAGTTCACCACCTTGGGAGTTGTAAGAATCAGTACGGGTCACTAGCTTAATATTTTCTCTTCCCACGATCCGAATTGTATCAGCTTTGACAGCAACCGTGCTTCTTGGCTCTTCCTCGCTGGTATTTCCTACCGAGCCAGCCGCCAATCGAAGGAACCCATCGGGATTTGCTTTCTGAGATATGTATACTCTTGCGGCATCTAGCACCATGTCTGGATCCACGTCTAGCAGTTTCCCAGCATTATTGCGCGCTCGACCGCGGAATCCTTTTCTTCCCGACACTAAATCAATGGCAGCGCAATGTGTTTCTCGTTTCTGTGTAAGGGTCGTTCCGGGGCGATCAAGTCCCAGAACGAGGAATGCATTCCCCTTGCTATAGACTTTCTCATTGGCGTTGGTAATATAATTGGGGGTATCAAAATCAACACGCGTTGCTTGATCCCCGTATCCTAGATACTCTGCTTTTCCATTGGGCGAAAGCGAGTCATAGACTTTTCGCTGAGCCGCCGTCATTAGATCAAGGTTGATGGCTTTAGTGGTATATCGTGACATTCTGTGGGATTCCTAGGCAAATGCCGATGTATCTATGGTGCGCGCAATTGCCACTGCTTGGGGGTTTTTTCTTACAGCCTCCCGGGCTTCTCGTAGTTTTTGTGCTACTCCATCTGGTTTTTTAGTGGTGGGTTTAAACTTGGCGTTGGCGCCCTCTTTGCCGCCGGGCTTTGGGTTGCTACAATAATGATTATATCCACGGGGGCAAATCCAGTTTTTCTTCTTGCTGGGGTTCTTTGCGTCAAATTGATTTGGGACAGAGGCAAATTCCATTGCCAATTCTTGTCCCGCATCAGCAACATTATCATGAAGTCCCAGCAAATATCCGCCAAGACGCGATCGACCTGCCTTATCCAAAATAAGATAGGTACCCATCGTATTTTGATTGTCATTATTAAAAATCAAAGTATCAAGCTGAGTTTGAGATAACCCCACGGCTCGTATGCAGGATTTCATTGTGTCCGGGATGAACTGGAACTTTCCTGCTGCGAGGATGCCTGACTTGTTGGCACTTCTCATAGTTCCCGGAGTGTAGTCATTGTTTTGATATTTTTTCCATACGCTGGGGTTCGTATTATCTTTTTTATAGAGAGACACCTTGTTGGCCATCGATCCTCCTTTATATAATTTTTGAACCTCCCCAATCGTTCTTTGAGATAGTGGTTTTCCATCTGTAAACACAGTCGACGAATATTTAGACGGCGTGTCACCGGCTATACCCCTGTTTAGTGAGTTAATGTTACCTTCGCCACTAGAGATATAATCGAATAATGGTTTAAGAGCTGCATACAAAACCTCCCTTTCCTGCCAGGTAAAAGCTCTTATCGACCGCGCGGGTGTGGAAAAACCTTGCTGTCCTGCGCCGCTACCGAGCGGGATCCCCTGGTTGAAGCTTCTTGCTTCTTCCATCGTCGCAGGGATGGAAATCGCGCCTTGCTTGACGATTCGAGTAATTTGGGGTCCATTAAGATTAGCCATATCCTCGTATGTCACTTCCACCATTGCACCATTTAATTCCGCTGGGTTAGTGTCGGCGCCTAGGATCCCCTCAGCTAAAGCTACGTCAGCGTATAATCCCGCCACGGGATCATCTAAGGCTACTGGGGCTGGTAGGGGCTCGATTTCTGGAATATATACTTTATATAGGTATTTTGCTACTTCGTCCTCAGTCGACGCTTCTCCGTCGTCCGAGTTGGCTTCCTGCTGTAGTCCCACAATTGTAGACTTATATGCAGATATGGGTCTGCTGATCCGGCGGGATCCCACCACAATACCCACTAATGCAGATATGCTGGAGAGCGTGTTGATCTCGAAAGCTTTTTCCGCTGCCATGCGTAGAGCGTTGGATGTGCTAGTGCGCCTTCGATCCCCTGAGGGGTTTTCATCGTTATCTTTGACATTATTTAGCTCACCAAACCTAAGTTCTTTGAGAGAAAAAGTCATGAGTCTTTCCCCTCATTCAAGAGATCAAACAACTCTTCTTTGTCATCGGCTGTAAGACCAACAGCGTTCGTTTTCTGTCTTTGAAGAATGGAGGCGAGTTTGACCATCTGCTCGTTTGAGCGTTGGAGATTCTCAACAAACTTGGCTGCGATGGGTCCCATCTCGCGGCGGTCTGTCGCAGACGCTGCCATGTCTGCCATGACATCCATCAAGAGCGTCTTGGCCATTGCACGGTCTTCTCTAATGTTTTTAGTGGTTTCTTCTAGGTATTCATCTAGACTTAGATCTCGCCGTTTTGCCATTTGCTCTTAAACGTCCTATATCTTTTTCTTAGTTTGTTAAGATTATTGACGACTTGTTTCGTATTCAGGCCCGTAATCTCCCTAAGATATAAGTAAATAGCTTTTTTATTGAAAATTTCTATCTGATCAGCTGATTCCAGGAGGATGCGCACTGCCATGAGAACCTTTTTTTCATTTTCTTTAAGCATGAAGGAATCCCAAGTATCTATTTCTCCATTAAGTGAGGTCCAGAACTCTAGCTCTGAGCGAGTTTGAAAATAAGTCTTCTCCTGAGATATCAGGTCCTCGTCAAGTTGACTGATAATATCTTCCATGAATACTTCGGTCTTGTTTCGTTTCTGAGTCCTTTTGACCTTGTGTATGAACCAGTTCTTGGTGACGACCGAAAAATATGAAAATGCTTTCGATCCTTTACTTGGATCGTACTTGTTGAGAATGGTTGTGAGCCACACTTTACAGTCAGCCTTCAAGTAATCAATGTTAGGTAAAGTAGTAAACCGGTAGGTGTAAATAATCTTATCTACCATCTGATCGAAAGCTGGCTGAATATACTCCTCGTAGAGTTTAGAGCGAAGCTCTCGGTCCTCCGAGTTGGCATACTTGATAATTGCCTCTTCGTGAACACTGGTAAAGTAGTGGTTCTTGTTTCTAGTTCGTTTCTTCCGCGGCGGCATCTAATTCTTCCTCTAATTCCATATCCAAGCTATATTGAAAAATTTCTCTAAAATTCTCCATTTCCTCAACAACGTCTCCCACGCGAAGCATAAGCTCCTGAATCATGGGCTCACCGTGGTAATTCTGCATGCTATACATCGACTTTAAGAACACTTGGAATGCTTTGTTAGTCAGGAATAGGTCTGCTAAGTTTTCAGAAATAAAAACAAATTTGCGCAGAAGACGGACGATATACCATAATAGCAAGCTATTAACTATAATAGAGACAGCTAATGCGAGATAAAGTTCCATTAGGTATTCTCCTTAAGCTCTCTTTTTTGCTTTTTTAAGTCTTCGCGAGCGTCAGAGATAAACTCTTCGGTGACTTGTCCTACCTTTTTGGGTGAGGCGGTTGTTTTGGGCGAGGTAGTGAAGCGACTCAGCAATTTCTTCATTGTATTGGTGGCACCACACTCCTCACAATCTGTTATCGTTTCGGCAACAAGGTGCTGGATTGTGTATTCCTTGCTGCACTTCTCGCAACGATAACGGTAGCGAGGCATTCTTATTCCTCTGGGATGAGAACACTGCTCTCTGTTGTTGGCGTCTCGTTAACCTCTACACCATCTAGGGAAACCACAGGGGGATTAGTTACTCCCAGTTCGCCCGTAGCGTTGGCAACAAACTCCATCTCCTGCAGTGTTGGGACAATATCGCTCTGCTCCATAAGAGACTTCTGCAGTGCCATCATAAGGGCACCAATTGCTTGATTGCTAAGTTTCATCATTTTTTCTCCTTGAATGAATATAGTCTTTTAGATTATATTTAGGTTCCCACCCAAGAGCTTTCATTTTAGTCAAATTGATCTCAGACTCATGACGCTCTCCGGGTCGCTCCTCTAAGTATACTACATTGTTGCTAAACATTTTAGCTACTTGATTAATTTCATATTCATGCGGATTGCCAATGCAATATCCATCTCCAGTGCCAGCGTCCTTAAGTAGCAGCAGTCCGCTCACTATATCGTTAATATGGGTAAAACTTCTCTTCTGTGTACCAGGTAATACCACACTCACGGGTTGGTTATTATTTACTTGTGTTTCAAAAATACCAATTACCGTTGCATACTTTCCTGTACAGATTTGACCAGGACCATAAACATTGTAAAAATAACATATTGCATAATCAATGCCAAACCACTCGGCGTAATTGACAATAGTGTCAGTGTTCTGTGATTTATGAAAGGCGTACGGAGACGCATTCTTGTTCTTACCCCCGTCGCCAAACTTAGTGCTTGACCCTGAATAAACTAGCCTGGAGCCTCTAGACCGACAAAAATTCAGAACTGCATGTGTGCCAGCAATGATTGATTCCCATACTGTATCATAGTCCTCAAAGCTGGTGGCGACCCGGGAGTATTCTCCAAAATGATATATGACATCTGGAGTGAAAGTAATGAGTTCGTCAATATTACGACAGTCGCCCCGCACATAACACACACCGTCAACGTGATTATCCTCTGTGCCGGTAAAGTAATTGTCTAGGGACGTAATGAGGTTAGTTGGATCTTTGATCAGTTCACGAATTAGACAGGAGCCTACAAAGCCTGCGCCACCCGTGACCAGAATCTTATTCATGATTCCACTTTGTAAAGACATCATGTATGTAAGCTGCAGTTGGATGCCAGTCTGCAGTGCTATCAAAGAGTACTGGTGTCTGGAGGGGATTCCAGTTCGTCTCGTATCGAATCTTGTTATCCGGAATTGACCAAACTATATGCGGCAGACCACAGAGGCTAGCTAGATGCATTGGTCCAGAAGACGGTCCGAAAGCACATTCGGCGTTATGTAATAAGTCAAAAAGCTCGCCTAATGGCAAATCACGCAGGTCATCAGCCCCCTCGATTAAGGCTGACTCGGCTGTCGTGCCAATGCATGCGATCCGCTTATCTCCCAATAAATTTTTTAGTTCGTTCCAGTTTTCGATTGACCAATTATCTTGAGGGCGAAGCGGACGACTGCGCGCATGAAAAATGTAGTCATAGGTGCGTTCTGCTTTCTTGCCATATGTAATATACTCTGGGGCAATCATATAATTGCCGATCATCAAAAATTGCTCGTAGTGAGTGTGGGGTGGGAATCCTAGACGACGGGGGGTGAAAACGGTGGTCTCCTTAGACAGGGGGATCTTAGCAGATTTAACTGCGTGCATCCACTCTTTTTTGACGTCAACATCATGCATAAAGAAAGAATCCGTCAAGCCCCCTGTGGGATTCCATGGGACAAACATATCGCAGAAATCACTATACAGAGCCTCTGAGCCCGGGCGAGAGATCACTGTGGTATGTTCAAAGTTTCTTGATAGAGCACGAATATATCCTTGCCATGCATAGAGTTCCCATCCGAACTCCCCCACCCAGGGTCCTACTATTAATTTACTCATCCGTATAACCTCTCATAATCTAGTTGAGCTTGGTGCAGCTTATTGCTTGCGACTCCAGGTTCGAATACTCCCCCGCCTGCATAATGTATAATGTGCGAATCAAACCGGTCCGGTGAACCATTCCACGGCTCAGAAAACATTGTCATATGATTAAAATGATATGACAGCTCATGTACTTTATATCCATACTTGTTGATCAAATATCCAATATGGATATCATCAGTGCCCCATGCCACAAAGTACTGATCGTTTATTTTTCTATAAATATCCCTGTGGCATTTTGATGTAACAAAAACTCCTGTGTTAATGTACCCGGAGGTCCACCCAATGTCCCCGAATTGTCGTTGTGCATTGCGCATACAACCAACTCGCTGGGGAGCGCGGGAACCTACGTCCTCATAGATCGACCCAACACAATCGTAGGGCACTACGTCAAATAAACTGGGAAGTGACGGAGTCAGAATCATATCTGTGTCCAGCGCTATAATTCTATCGTAATGCTCGTGAAGATCGTAATGCTTCATAATGCGATACTGGTACACTCCGTTACCAATGCCTCCTGTGGCATCATGGGCGTCTGTTGCTTCATCTAGGACTAGAAAGTCTGCACCTATTCTGTGCGCGTATTGTTGAAACATCGGATGAACCAGCTTGGCCCATTCAATACTATTTCCATCAGCGCGTGTAGTTAACAGCAGTTTCATTTTATTTCTCTTGATACATCAGCCAGTTAGTATTGTGGTATGAGTCCATGGTACCAGCATCAGACCAGACATCTTCTAGAATAGCATGTCCGCAGGATTTGTTTTCGATAAAAAGATTATTAACACTGGTAATTTCAAACTCGCCTCGGTCCGACATCTCAACTTTATCAATTGCGTCGAAGACATTGCTGCTGTAGAAATAAATTCCTACGCATGCCAAATTTGACTTAGGCACCTCGGGCTTTTCTTCTAGTCCCACGAGACGGTCCTTTTTGAAGGTCCCAACACCATAACGGCGGGGATCCGTCACTCTTTTGAAGAACAGTTTGCAATCCTCTTCACCATGAATAAAATCTGTAACGTGCTCTTTTAGATTATCTTTAAAGATGTTGTCGCCCAGAAGGACTACGCATGCATCATCTCCCACAAAGTTCCTACACAGTCTGAGAGCCCCTGCGATGCCGTCTGGCTGGTCTTGGACTCGGTAGGTGAGTGAACACTCGTGTTCATGTCCAGAACCCAGTAGAGCGGTCACACCCGTACTATGCTCCACCCCCGTCACGATCATAATGTCATCGATCCCTGCCTCAATTAACTTGCGCAGTGGATAATAAATCATCGGCTCTCCAGCGATAGGAAGCAGATGCTTGTTTGTAACCTTGGTTAAGGGATATAAACGTGTTCCCTTGCCACCAGCTAAAATAATACCTTTAATATTTCTCATTGTACCATGCTACTGTTTGCTTCAGCCCTTCCTCAAAAGAAGTCTTAGGCTTCCAGCCTAACTTCTCTACAATTTTTTTGTTGTCAATGGCATATCTAAAGTCATGTCCTGCACGGTCCTTAACATACTCGATCGACTCCTCAGGGGATACCCCCATCTCCTTACACAATATATGAATTAAGTCGATGTTACGACGCTCACAGTTAGCCCCAATACAATAGGTTTCACCCAATGCCCCTTCGGTAAAGACTTTCCAGATCCCCTCGCAGTGATCTCCTACATAAATCCAATCGCGAACATTCAGACCTTTGCCATAAACGGGGATCTTGTTGCCGCGGGATATTGAACGAATCACTGTGGGGATTAATTTTTCGTCGTGTTGGTGCGGCCCATAGTTATTCGAACAATTAGATAGAGTCACTGGGAAGTCATATGTGTGGAAGTAAGAGCGTACAATAAAGTCTGATGCTGCTTTGGACGCTGAGTAGGGGTTACGAGGATCATACGGTGTCTCCTCATCAAACGTTCCAGTTTCCCCCAGCTCGCCATAAACCTCATCGGTAGAGACATGGTGAAACCTCTTAATTTCCAGCTCACGGGAGATTTTGAGTAGATTGTGAGTACCAATGATGTTGCTTGTCATGAACGCGCCCGGAGACGCAATCGCATTATCGACGTGAGACTCAGCTGCGAGGTGAATTACATGAGTAATATCATGTCTACTAAACACACTCCATAGGCGCGCAGTGTCACGGATATCTACCTTCTCAAAGAAATAGTTTTCATGATCGGCGAAGGCAGCAGTATTGCTGATATCGCCAGCATACGTCACTGCATCAAGATTCACTACCCGGTCCACTTCGGGAAAATTGCTTTCTAATATAAATTTAATGAGATTGGAGCCAATAAACCCACATCCGCCTGTTACTAAAATATTCATCTAAATTAAGTCTTTCTTGTTTTTAACGTCCTTGTATTTGTCCGCCTCAGGATGCGGATCTTCTGCGTATTCTATAATGTCGTACTGCTGCGATAACTTAGCATTGATCTGAATGTATTCTATTTGATCTTCTGGTACGTCATCATCCAGATAGATGGCGTCCACAGGACACTCCGGGAGGCAAAGCCCACAGTCTATGCAAACTTCGGGGTCGATAACCAACATATTCGGGGCGCCATGAAAACAAGTGACCGGGCATACCTCTGCGCAGTCAGTATATCTACATTTTACGCAAGCATCCCCCACCACATGGGTCATTAGGCTTCCGTTCTTTTACTAGTATCAAGCTGGACAACACCAGCAATGTCTGGTGCGTTATTGACGTTGGTGCCAATTGGTGTCGAGAACGACTCTTTTTCTAGCTCACGCATATCTGTTGCACCAGCCGATGTGGATCCTTCGCCGAACTGACGTTCATTGAGTAAGAGGTCATACTTAGTCTTAAAGTATGCCTGCTTGGCTTTGAGTTCAATGTTAGTAAAGTGCGGTGTAGCCCAGAAATCATTAGAATACTCGTCAGCCTTCTCCCAGTCTACATTTTTATGCAGCTGCGGATCATAGTAATGGGTACCTGGATATGGGCAGAGAATTGTGAAGCCAACCACATCGGGTTCGATTTCATCAATCAACTGTTCTGTGAGCAACCAGTCCTCGCGGGTTTCCTCAGGCATTCCCAGCAGGAAGAAACCTCGGCGCTCGACATCATGCTTTCGTCCCCATGCAAAGACTTTACGGATTGTATCAACTTTTAGTCCCTTACCGACGCGCTTCAAAATGCGGTCGGAGCCGCTTTCGCAGCCAATGGCAACTCGGTTACACTGAGCTTTCTTGAGCCATTCAAACATTTCTTCAGTTGCAAAACTAGCATGCACCAGGCATTCCCACTCTGTGGTAATACCACGCTTAATCTTCTCCTTGCAAAATCTAATAACAAAGTCTGCTGAGATATCAAAAGTAGCATCTACAAACTTAAAATATGTGAGATCCAGCTCTTCAATAACATGCTCAATCTCGTCGCACAACTCACTAACGTCCCGAGAACGAATTGGATTATCGCGGCGATTATGCTTACCAGTAATAATGCGTTCTGCGCAAAAGGTGCACGCCACAGGGCAAACCCGGTTGCACTGGAATGAGGCAGTTCGAGTACCGTTCATCGACTCACAAAGGTCGACGGTGCGATAGTTCTTAATAATTGAGCGATCTGGCCAAGGAAGATCCTGCATTGCAGGCTTTGTCCCCTGAACGATGGGATCTGTGTTGCCATTGACAATATCAAGGAAAACCTCTTCGCCCTCGCCGACTACTACTTGATCAATACAATCGTGGGCTACACTTTCCTCTGGAAGCGCAGACGGGTGGAATCCCCCGACCACTGTGCGAGTGTCCGGGCTAACTTTCTTAATCTCTTCAGCCAACCGCAATGCATGAGGCCAAGCCGGGGAGGTACAAGAGAACCCGACCACATCGGCGCCAGTGCACCCCTCGATGATCTCCTCATCAGTGTCAAAGTTGCCCTGATAGCAACAAAGATCCAGCTCTCCTTCGTAGTGCTTCTTAAGATAAGCTGAGATGAAACCCAAACCAATGGGTTCCCAGATGTTTTCGTAATATGGTTGAATTAGAACGACCTTCATTTGCGGTTTGCCTCCGTGTATACTTTATATTTAGATAGGTCTTGGTATTCAATTTCAAGATCTTTATTATCATCTTTTATTCCCAACATTAATACAGCACCTCGTGCCGCTATCTCTGGGAGCATGTAGTAGTTCCACCCAAGCATATCAAATTTCTCTTCTTTATGGTCCATAGGACGGCGACCAAAGTAGGCAGCTCGCTTGAGCCATGTGTGCGCTTCTTTGTCATCAGTAAGAATCATTCCCCCTTTGCCCAACTTTAAAAACTTGTGAGGACCACTAAACGAAAGGTTCATAAACTGCCCTGGAATATACATGTCGCGATGAAATGTGAGAGCACTGTCCCAAACTGGGAAGGGTGCCAGCTGATACTGTCCGCGGAGTCTCTTACCATCAATAATCGCCGGGTGATTCTTATCAAAGCTGACGCGGTTTCCTGTCTGAATGATGGTGCAGGGTACCGACATAAATGTGACAGCCGGGATGGTAATGTCTTGGTCTTCAATTCCTAAGTACTTTAAGCACAGGAACAAACCGTTGGTTGCGTTATCAACAGCAACAGCATATTTAGAGCCGCAGTATTCTGCTACGATCTCCTCAAAATTAGTAATAACTTGGTATGGATTGTGTTTCATAGTCTTTTTCCTCTAAAGAATATAGCACCTCACCCTCAGAATGTCAAGTTATTTATTTTCTTGTAGATCATCTCCGCCACCATAAAATCAAACTCGGTGTCGATGTCAACAGACTCAATTTCATCGAGTACTTTAAAGGTAGGGTTTGGGGTCACGATATTGCGGCGAGCGATCATATCGTCGCGGGAAATAATACAAACACCATAAGTGATGGCATAGATATCAGGAAGGTCCTGACTGTTGGGGGAATTAGTGACATCATAGTTTAACGGTTCGTTGTCCAACCACAGGTGATGCTTCACAGCGGTAACTGTTACTAGATTTTCCATCTCCTCATCCTGTTGGAAGGTTGAGATGCAATCATGATATGTTTCCAATGAGATCAAAGGGCAAGTCACGGGACTATACATGAGATAGTCACCCTCAATGGCTTGCCCCAGATTTTCAAAGAACTCTGAGTTTGTTGCCTCTGATGAAGCAAAGTAATCAACGCGACGGTGGGTATTAACTCCTAGCTCCGCTGCTAGGGCTAGCATGTCATCACAATCAGAACTTACGACAATGTTATCAATAAGGCTTACTTGCTTTAACTGCTCAACCTTAATCTGTAGAAGTGTTTTGCCAGCAAAAGGTTTAAGATTCTTATTCTTTACTCTTACCGATCCCTTGCGTACAGGTACAACAGCTGTAATGCTTTTCACTGTAGGCGCTCCAGAATCTCAGTCCAGTTATTGGTAAACTCAATAGCCTTATCGTCAATATAATGTTGAGCGCGTGGCTTTTCATGAGTAATTTCAGCGACTAAGTCACGAACTCCGTGGTCCTGTAGCCATTCATCCACCAGCTCGTATCCTGTTTTCCCGCCAACTAGTGGTCGATCAGGGCGAACCTTTGCAGAGAAGACGATAATGTTCCAGTCCTCAGCCAGTGTGCGGATGGCATCCAGTGCTCCGGGCAGGGGATCACCATAGCAGGTGCCATCGTGCCAGCCCTTATCAAAGTTATGAATAACTCCATCGAAGTCAATGGCCAAATTGTTGAGTTGGGTCTCCATGCCGGGTGGAACGTGCTGATTGTGGGTTTCGACCTCAGATTCAATCCCTAGCTTTTCAAACCGACGCTGCTGGGCTTTGGTCGAGATTGCAGGGCACATAAATCCGGCACCATGAATCAACTCATATGTCATCGTTAGAGAAATAATCTCCGAAGTATGGTAGTATTTGGTGTGCTGGATAATCTGATTGACTTGCGGGTGGATGCCCTTTTCTTTCGGCTGCGCAGCCCAGAGACACGCTTGCATGCCGTTTTCTGCAGCCCAGTTCAGCGCAGTAGAGAGGCAATCCGAGGAGATACCGTTGGTGGAGCACGAAATTCCAATAGCCAAGCACTCGCTCTTTTCTAATCCGCGAGTACGAATATCTAGCCAGTTCATGATCCAGTCATTAAAGCTGGTGTCACCCTGGATTGATGTCACAATGACTCCGCCTCCTGGGGCGAATACATTCTTGTCTGTGAGGCGAGAGTGATCAATAGCGGCGTGTTCTGCCACGCCCATATTACCACCATGTCCAAAGAAAAACACGTACTTGGCTTTGTTATATGTTTCTTGCAGTTGGGCAAACTGCTCGCTATTCACGATAGCGTTATATTTTCTTTCAAAATCTTCAATGTCTAACATTTAATGTCCTCTATCTTGGCTTCGGGGAAGATATCTAAAGCCACGGGGTTGATGCTATAAATCTCAACATCAGGGTGATTTTCTGTAATCCACTCTTTTACATGCTTCCAGTATCTGAGGATATAGTAATCCGCCCTCTGTTGTTTGCCTATCATAATCTTGGCAAAGGTTCCACCAGAATAATCACAATCTTGTCCCACTAAAAAGATCTTCTTTATGCCACAGTATAACATGAATTGGAGCACTTCAAAAGTAATTGATGCAACAGAAGTCAAATTTCCCTCTGCTATATTCTTTTTGAACTTGCAGTGATCAGGGTTTCCTCCACTGTCCGATACATAGTACTTGGCGTTTTTAAGGTTAAGAGGTAACTGTCCATTCCGCGGCACACGACCGTAGGGTTGAATTATAATCTCCCTATCGTCGACCCAATTACAGAAACGCACAAACTTCTGTCTCTTGGGTAGGTAGTCGTTAAAGTCGTTGTACCGATTCCAAAACTTGTCCGGGACTTGCGGAACGGAATCTCCCATAAACCAATAATCTAGATCTAGGTCAAGGAAAATCTGATCATTTACACCGAATCGCAACACTCCTTCAGGAACCAGCGATGCATCAAACTCTAAAAGTGTGGGTCCAGAGCCGCACAAGATTGCAGTTGCCCCTGCATGAGAGTCTTTATAGGGCGCAAAAGGATTGGAGATATTTGGATTCATTATGCCTTGTCTGATTTACCAATATAGACTGGGATGGGATAATTGTTGCCGCCTAGGAGGGCTCGGTTAATCGATTTGTCCTGGTGTGCAAATTGAGAGAACCATGTGTCGAGAGTGTCGTTAAAACCCGGATCATTTGGATCGCCGCCATAATCAATCACTAAACAATTTTTGGTCTGGAGTTTACCGAGAATGTCTGTATAGTAATATTGAGGAGTCTCCGACAAACAATGGGTCTCTATAAACAGGTCGTATGTTTCCGTCAAAGCATCTTTATAGTTAGCAGAGGTTATATAACAAACATCAGGGAAATCCGAGAGCGTGTTCTTAATTGTGTCTTCAATATTCCTTTCAATGTCTAAAATGGTATATTCTACATTAGGGCAACTCGTAAGAATCTGTTTAGCAAACCAACCGGTGCCGGCGCCAATTTCAAGAACCTTGCCTTCAAAGTTAGGATAATGAGCATTAAAGATGTTGACATACTCCGTGTCACCGTTGCCTTCACCGAATACAGCAGCTGCAGTAGCGCCTTCGACTGGTCTATTATGTTGCCATGTTTTTTTCAGATTCTCGGGGTGTGGCTCATCGGTTTTAGCAGTAGTGTTAGTGAGAGAGAAGTTATATTTGTGCTTTGACATTACAGACCTCGCTTGATATTGACATAGGGATTTGTAAAGTCTACAACGTTCAGAGCCTTGATAATCTCGTCGATGCCGTCCTGGATTGTGACCTCCGTGCGAAACCCTAGGGCGCGGACCTTGTCGTAACTCACTACGTAGTTGCGCTTGTCAGCGTCAGAGCCAATCTCCTCAAAGTGGATGAAGGCGTCCGTTTTTTCAGCCACCATATTGCAAATCTCTTCTTTGCTATAGTTCATTGAGTCATCACCAATGTTATAAACATTGTTAACCATCTTGTCCAAATTATTGATTGCCAGCATGAAAGCATTGGCCATATCTGAAACATGTATGAACGTACGCATGAAGTGCTTTTCGTAAACCACTAGATACCCATCTCGGAGGCACTTGTTGGTAAAGTCATTGATAAGAAGGTCTAGCCGAAGGCGAGGCGACACACCGAAGGCAGTAGCAAAACGATACGCAACAGTGTTGCCGCGAGCCATCAGCATATGCTCAGCTTTAGTCTTAGTCTCACCATAGAGGCTCAAGGGGTTGAGCGGGGACTCCTCTGTGCAGATGTCCGTTACTTTCCCGTAGTTGCTGCCCGTGGAGCCATACAAAATAACCTGATCCGGGGTTGTTACATCGATCAGGTTCTGCGTCCCGTCAACATTGACAGCAGTGGCTAATTCAGGATTATTCTTGCAGGCGGGGAAGCCCACAATGGCTGCGAGGTGGACAATCACATCCATCCCCTTTACTGCCTCCTCTAGATCCTTCTTGATGGTTACATCCCCATTAATAAAATGAAAGTTCTTATTTCTAAAGAACGAGAGTAATTGATTACCTCCCTGCATCAGATTGTCGAAGACGGTAACTTCATGACCGGCTTCAAGTAGTTTTGGAAGCAATGCTGTTCCAACATATCCGGCACCGCCGGTAACTAATATTTTCTTCTTTACCATATCCTTAACCTTCCAAGTAAGATATCTCTAAACATCATCCAATCAGCAATCTTAGCTTTAATGGGATTATGAAATGCAGCTGGTTTATTCTTTTCAAAAATGTAGTGTCCCGACCAAGCAAACGGGTATACCACAAATGGAGCTAGCAATAGAAGAAGCCAGAGCTTCGAAGCAACTACCCAGCCTACAAAAAGAATTGTGACCCAAAGCCCAACAAAATGCAGCAGCCGGTTTGTCGGGTGCTTGTGGAGCGTTAAGTATTTTGCGTAGTATTCATTCATGTGGTGTTATAAACTTCTTAATCTCTTCTAGTGTCTCTTCCTGAGTATACAGATAGTCTCCCGTCTGTCCCCAGTGTTCAGCGTGATCACTCAACATGTTTTCTTGCACTACTTTATTTCTTCTAAATTGTTCTAAGTTTAGCCCAAAAAGATTCAACACCTTACCAAACGGCACTCTTTCCGAGTTAATATTTAATGTCTTAATATCTAAATCAATCTGCTTTTGGATATCTTTCCAGATGTTGTCTAAGCAATAGTATTGAAAATAACTCCATGGACTTGGAACAAATCTATAATCCTCATTCATTAAATCATAGATTACGTTCTTTTTTAATCCTTTCCCGAATAAGGATGGCAAGCGAGTAATATAAACGTTCTTATATTTGTTCATTAAATAGGTCTCTAGATACAATCTATGCCGACCATATGCACTATCTGCAGGATTATCATACACTGCGATCGTTGAAATGAGTACTAATGTTTTGAACGTAGCCTTGTTAATACTGCTGATCAGTCGCTCAATTTGCTTGAAATCTTCTTCAGGTTCTTTGTTCGCTCTCCATTTGACGCTGCTTACGCCCGCACAGACTAGAACATCAAAGTTTTCGCCTGCTATGGACTCTATATTCTTGGAATTATAACACTTATCAAACTTAGACTGCTCTAGAATATTCGATCCTACGAATCCAGTATGACCGATAAGCCCTCTCATAAAGCATCATATTCCTTAATCGCATCAATAACGCGCGTTAGATCCGCATATGTAAGGTCTGCATGTAGGGGGATCAAGATAACGTCTTCATCACAACGCTTAAGATTAGGCAAATCACACAGACCACCAAACATCTCATAAATGTCATTACGTCGATTGTTAACATTGACCTGAATATTACGATCCCACATGTACTGGGCAAACTCATCTCGGTTTTCTACATGAATCGGGAAGATCTGATAATTCGGCGTCCAGTGATCCTTGTAGTCTACTAACGTCACCTTGTTGAGTCCGGACAGCTCATTCCGATATCGCTCACCCATTTCTTTCCGGATAGCTAATGCTTCGTCTAAACTGTCAATAGCTACGCATGCGAGCGTGGCCGTGATGTCATTCATGTTAGACTTGAATCCTAGACCATCCGGTGGGGCTGGGAGCGGGTCGAGGATGCTCGTTTTCTTGGTGTCGCGGTCGATGCCATACCATGACTGCTTTTTAAGCTTTGCATAGACCTCTGGGCGCGTTGTGGTAACCACGCCGCCGTCGCCGCTGGTAACAATCTTAACACACTGAAATGAAAACGTAGCCACATCTCCAGTTGAACCAATGGGATTACCCTTATAGCGAGTGCCCTGTGCGTGGGCACTATCTTCAATAATTGGTAGATTGTGGGCGGCGGCAACTTCGCGGAGTTCGTCTAGATCGACGGGGTTGCCCGCGTAGTGCACACACATAATAGCTTTTGTCTTATCTGTAATCTTTTCGGCGACACTCTTGGGATCAATATTCAGAGTATCGTATTGGATATCCGCAAATACCGGGGTTGCCCCTACTTCAAGGATGGCTGTGTTGGTGGCAATAAAGGTAAAGGGCGTGCTAACGACTTCATCTCCAGGACCGATGCCTAGCGCCTTGAGAGCAATTTTAAGAGCAGCTGTGCCCGTCATACACGCGACAGCATAGGGGGCGTTGAACCGTTCACAAATCTTGGAGCGGAATTCCTTTTCTTTCTTGCCTGTGTTAATCCAGGTTGACTTAAGAGTCTTTGTTACTTCATCACCAGCATGGTCCGGAATGAAAACACTCCAGCAGCGAATGACGGGTTCTTCCATCTTGTAATCTTGTTCCATTAGTTTAGTACTCCTTTATAATATTCAACTGTATGGTTAATTCCTTCTTGATGATCCGAGAATTCATAGCCTTCGAAAACTGTGGCAAACTTGCCCATTCCTAGAATTTTCACTGGGGCACCGTCTTGATATTCTGTATTAAAGACAAGCTCTCCGGTATAGCCAGTGGCTGCGGCGATGCACCCGCCGGTTTCAGCAATAGTAAATCCTTTACCTTGAGCTACGTTAACAGGCTCAATCATCTCACCTAAATCGACGCTCATATGCATAATTTTGCAAACGTCATCAATGTATGCCCACTCGCGGATTGGCTTCCCGGTACCCCAAATTTCAAAGTGCTCGTCATTTGCCTCAATGGCACCCAACATGCGGATAATCATTCCGTTAAGTGCGTGTACTTTGTTCGGGTCTGTGCTATCACCAGGACCGTAAATACCGGGGAACATAAGGTTTACGCTTCTTACGCCGTATTGCATACTGTAGCAACGAGATATATAATATAGGACCCGCTTAAAATTACCAAACGAAAACACTGAAGGATGTACTTCGCCCTCTAGCCACTTGGTTTCATCTTGTACTTGGGTTCCGTTAGCATAACAACAGTTAGACAGAGGGTTGACAATCACCGTAGAGGGGGTGACTTCACGAACAGCGTTATAAATGTTTAAGACCATTTGGGTGTTGTCGTACATGACGTCGCCAGCAAATTCCGTAACGTAATGAACACTTCCGACATTTGCGGCGCAGTTAAAAATAACATCCAGCCCCTCTCCTGCTTCTCTAAGGTATTCCTCAAAATGTCCCTGAATGCGAAGATCGCAGTTTTCTCGGGATACCCCCATGACATCGACACCCTGTGCGATAAGGTATGTCATCAAGTTTGATCCTACAAACCCTGTGTGTCCTAATACTAGTGCTCTCATATCTTGATTCCTTCTTTGTGGATTTCGTCCCACATATATTTTAAGTCTTCTTTCTTGAAGAATGGGGTCGACGGTTGATTGGTAATCGTCTCTCCTGCACTGTTGATTGTGATCTCTCCCTTATTGTAGAGTTCCACATTGCAATAGGGATGGGGCTCATTGGGGTAATCATAATCAAAGTTTAAAATTCTGGCTTGGTCATTACGGGCTTCATTTTTTAATTCAAAATCCCATGAAGTAAAATTAGGTTTTAGGTACTTGAGAAAATAACTTTTCTTCCAAATAGCCGGGTGTAGTGACGTTCTGTACGGGACATCCTGGCGAATTTCAACTAAGTCATTTCCAATTCTTTTACCGTCCGAGAATTGCACACCTCCCCCAATCATAGCTTTTTCTGCTCTGCCAAACTTGAAATACTTTTCTAGAAGATCCATTTTACTTTGATCTACTGGGTGCGCCAACACCTGATCGTCCAGGATTAAAGCAAAATATTCTTCCGGGATATCGCGAAAGAATGGAATAAGGGCGTTCGTCCATGTCTTTCCAAAGTTGTCTTGGTTACCGAGGCTATGGACTGTTACATTATCCGGGAGATCTTTTAGTTCGAGTACCTTTTCATACCCGACCAATGTGATGTCTTGCCCAGGCCAATACTTATTCAAAAAATGAATATTGATAGGACAGAGAACATTGTATTTGTTCGAAGTAGAAAGGTAAATTCTCATGTTAGTTGCACTCCGGGCAGCGCTTAGTCAGGTTAAATCCAGTCTCGTCCCAGCCCTTGTGGCAATTGTGACGCACGTTGCGCGTAAATGGATCAAGGTTGCTACCCATATCGATAAATGTGAGATCCGGGAACTCCTCAAACCATTGTCTAACAAGGATCCTCGCAGTTGGTCCTAGTGATATGCCCACCACATCTCCCGGTTGGAAGTGTTCGGGAAGCGCCTGGCGAATCTTGTCATAGAATTTCCAGCTGTTTTTGCGCGGGACAAGTGCCGTTTTCCCTACAGTAATTCCTAAATCACGAATTGCATCGGGGTTCTGGTCATTACCTCCCACCCATACGAGCCGGCGACCTTCCATTGCAGCCGGGAAAGACGTAATAAAATGCTTCCAATTTCTGTTTGTTGTTGCGACGGCGCTTGTTAGATAGTCGTAGTCACCCACTACTTCGTGGGCAAGAGCTGCAAGGCGTGGGTAACATAATGAACAAGGGATACCAATATAGTAACGCTCTTGTTTGTGAATAATGGCTTCGTTGAGCGCATTGTGTAAAGACTCGTCTACAACCTGATCGCCACGGGCAACTACAGATCCAATCTGGTCGATTGCCATCATCTCGCCATCGTTAAACCGCGCGTAGCCAAAAGGAGTTTTTGTCCTGAGGTTCTCCAGGAACCAGTCCATTTCTGTTGTCATTTAATCACCCTTTATGACACGATGGCTATCGCTGTCAAAATGTTGTGTCGAAAACTCAAATAGTTCCGAGTCTTCCAGAGCCACCATCTGATGACGTAAGCCGCGGTAAACATGGAAGTTGTCCCCGGCGTTTAAAACTAATTGCTCAGCCTTAGTGATATCATCCTGTTCGGAAAAGTATATCATCATCTTACCGGATTGTAGATAGAATACCTCGTCCTTCAATACATGGTAGTGCCACGAACACCGCTTTCCAGAATTGAAAAACAAGAGTTTGCCGCAATATTCTTCACAGTTAACAATCCAACGTTCCCAGCCCCAACCTTTATCAACGTGTTTCATGGGCAAAGAAGTCTTTGTCTTTAATTCCTTTGTCATCGATGTATATATCTCCTGCTGGTTTTCCTAAAAATAGAGAGTGATACTTAACTCCCCAGTTGTTCAACTGCCGTTTTGTTAACTCATAAAATGCAGTGTTTGCATAGGCAACAGAGTTATCGCTACGCCCCATTCCACGAGCCGTTTGGAAAATAATTGTGTGCCCCTCATCATAAAGAGCATTAACGATCGCAATACGATCAGCGAGAGGTTTAGCTGTCTCATAGTTCCCCTCTGTGGTGGTACAAATTGTACCATCTATATCAAATACATAGTTCATCTATGTAAGATCTCCTGGCTTTAGGCAATAGGTGCCAAACTTTTGTACTACTATTCTAGCACAATCATTAGCAAATTTAAGCGCTGTGGGTGTATCTTTGGTTTCAAGATATTTATGCACCAGCGCAGCAAGGAAAGTATCGCCTGCACCCGACACATCAAACACTTCGCATTCTGTTGTGGGGTACACCGTGCCTGCCCACTCTACCCCCTTTGCGCCCAAGGTCACAATTAGGTCTGCCGTTTTAGAATATGAATGCAGTTCGTTTCTTTCTTTTTCGTTTATTTTGATGAAACAGTGTTCATAGCAAGTTAATTTCTTTTTCTTGGAATCCACAAACAGCGGAATTTTAGCTTCGTTACATTTTGTTGATATTTCAACGGCTGCTGTTCGACTAACGAATCCTTTATCATAATCTGATACCACGACAGCGTCATATGAATTTACATTAAGACAGGACGTATCCATCGGTATCACTGCTTTGCTTTCACCGAAATCCGCTCTTAAAAGATGCTGTTTTGTTTTGACGTCGACAAAGCGATCCTTATAGATCATTTCGTCATTCTTTAAAACGTCTACAGAGGCGCCCAGAGCCTTTAGATTGGCTCCAACGTTCAAACACATGCCTAGGCGCTCTTCAGTGTATAAGTGCTTCAAAACGGGCACAGGCGCCTCTGGACTTAGCCGTGTGCAGTCCCCATAATAATACCGATCTGTGCAGGCATCACCTATCACTAATACTTTGAATGATTTTGGTTGTGGAATATCCATCTATTCTCTCAAAATACTTAATCTTTTTGGCGTGCTCTCCGCCAACAATATGCTTACCTTGCCAATCTGATCCTACAATCATAATATCAGGGGCGGTTTGTTTTACTAGTGCGACAAGCTCTTCTGGTGTGTTAAACACTTCGACCTGATCGATGTATCGTAATGAGGATAACATAAACTTTCGATCTTCTACACTGTTAACAGGACGATCTGGTCCTTTGGCTGCTCTGACCTTTTCGTCTGAATCGATTGCAACGACGAGAGTAGTACCCAGGGAGGCACCATATTTAAACAATTCTAGGTGACCTCGATGCAAGATATCAAAACAGCCATTAATAAAAACTGTTGTCATATCAAAGCCAGGGTGTTTTTAATTCCAGTCTCTAGATCGAGGCGCGGGTGAGTGTAGCCATTGTCCGCAATTTTTGTGTTATCGCTGCAGGTGTGGGTCTGATATCTACCTTTGAGATGGTTTGGGAAGGGGATTTCCTCAATTTCCGCCCCCGTCTCAGCAGCGATTATCTTAGCCACATCTAGGAACGATCGAGCGACTCCTGTTCCTACGTTATAAACACCAGCTTGCGCGAGGTTGCTTGCTTCAATGGTAATTTTTACTACGTCTTCAATATTAATGAAATCACGAAGATAGTTTTCGCTACCCTCAAAAATCTGGATCTTACCTGTATCTCTTGCCTGCATCGTGAATTTGTGCACAGGGCTCGCCATATTGCCCTTATGATGTTCGTGATGACCATAAACGTTAAAATACCTAAGCCCATACACTTTGGCGTCTGGATATAGTGAGATTATCTGATGCGTAAAGTTGTCAAAGGTCGACTTGCTTATAGCGTATCCGTTAATGGGGGCGTGTGGTTGGTCCTCTCGCTGAGTTCCAGTGGCAGCGCCATACACCGATGCGGAAGAGGCATAAACAAAGGGAATGTCTTTATCGAGGCAAAGATACAGAAGTTTGAGACTATAAGCAACATTATTTTCAGTGAGCGCCAACATATTTGTTTCTGTAGTAGAAGATATGGCGCCCATATGATATACCACGGTGATATCGTCAGTAAACTCCAGACGGCGTAAAGCCTCTTCCGGTGTTAACATATTTGAATCAGAGGGATCGGCGCAAATCACGGCGCGGGTGCCTAGATGGTCGACTAAGCTTTGTCCTATAAATCCTGCGGCGCCTGTCACTAAAATCATTTTTTTACCAACTCATAAAAATAATCCAAGGCGCTAGTGACCTGACCTTCCAGGGTTTCGATTAATTCAAGTCCGGATTGTTGTGCAAATGGCTCGCTCATCATGCCAATTAATTTTCCGTTAGTGTAAACCTGGCATTCCAACATCTTTGCTTCTGCTATTAATCGGCAAAAGGTCTCTAACACTTGAGGGACAAATAACAATGATTTATACTCGCTTAATATCTTGAGAAATTCATATTGATCAGGTGATGAGACAAGATCAAATTCTATGTTCTTTTTCTCGCAAGTGGCTATCGCTGCAGCCCTACCCTTGGTCGGGTTGCTAGAATCGATCACAGCTACGCCTTTTGTCTTGTTCTTTGGGCACTCACGCAAAAATGTGAATTTCTCTTTCGACCACAAGCTGCTACCAATCGAGTGGACGTTGGTATTACCCAAATTATTTTCCATGACAGTTTTGCAAATTTCACTGAGTACAATCACTTTTCGTGCACGGTGATAGAACATCTTGTTGATAATATGTTGTGGAGGAATCATAAAGTTTACGAACTTCGAGGGATCACGCGTTGTTACATATTTGTGGTCATGCTCATAAATGATGTAATCACAATTGTCGGTAATATATTCCCTATGCGTCGATGCAAGAGTAACAAAGTTTGAAACTATAACCGTATCAGCTGCATGTAGTTGATCAACCGTGACCGCTTGGCAGTGAACCTTTTCAACTGAAATTCCCCTCTGACGCAGATCAGCGATGAGGACAGCATCATTGTTCTCGCCCCCACCGTTGATCTGGTCGCTGAAGAAATCAGCGAGGAATAGCACCGACACTACAGAATCTGAATGTCTTCCATTTGAGATAACCATTCGATCTCCTCGGGCGATGGGTCGTAAACCTGCCTTACAAAGTCGGCATACATGTTCTCACTAGTGAACTTGCCCAGCACATGCTTCTGCAGTGCTGCAGCTTCCTTCCTCCAGTGAGTTTCTTTTTCCAGTGCGTCCCCGAGGGCGCGTTTAAACGATGCCTCGCGAGCATAAGCCCACATAGAATCTGCCTCAATAACTCCCGGCCAAACAGCATGGTCCTGGACCTTAGCTAGGTCATAGTCTACCTTAATAATCCTAGGCACTGCTTTCTTGCTTTTGTTTGGCTTGGTGATGAAATCAAGCTGTCCGCTCCACGTTATGGTGATCAACGGCAAGCCATTACATACCGCCTCAAACATTGGCAACCCGAAACCTTCGCCATGACCGATGTTGATAAGAGCCTTCATTGTAGGATGCTGATACAGCCAGACTAAATTGCCTGGGGTGAGTTCACCGTGAATTAAGTGAATCTTACACTGCCTCTGCGGGTACGCTTCAAGCAGTGCTTGAAGGCGCTGGGATGTGAACTCCCTGTCGCGAATACTATCACTGGCGGTGTTAGTCTTAAGAACGAGACCAGCCGTAGGATCCTCAGCAAACTTCTCTACAAACCATCTTATGGTATTTTCCAGATTTTTTCTAGGCGACCACTGAGCGACGACAAGAAAGTTATTCGTTGTATCTATGTTCAACTCTAAAGGTTCGGGCTCTGTTTCAAGATGGGGGTAGCTTACATAATCTACGGGAACATTAATTCCCCAGTCTTTGATCTCATTACCTTGTTGGTCTTTTACATCGTACGTCGTATTTTCCATCACCTTTTGCGAGTGTGCCGAAATGGTGATTACACGTTCAACGAATGCATTAATCTTCTCAATCCACTGCCCCGAACACTTCGTCGTTTCAATGCCCGCTGTATATCCAATATTAACTGGAGCAATTTTTTCAAATTCATTGGGCACCGTAACCTGGATAGAGATATCAAAAGTACCTCCTTGCTGTGCAAAGACAGCTGTCTCCTGGATTCTGCGAAGGATCCACTGGTGCTCTTCATCATGTGTGGTCAGATGACCGGTCTGACCCCAGTTGATATTTAGCACATAAATTTCAAACAACTCAGGTCGGCTCTGTAGGGCTCGAAGTGCAAATCGTGCCTGTTCTCCATAACCAGAGCGGGACAACAGTGGTCCTTTAAGCAAAATATTCTTTTTCATTTAAAAAGTCCTAACTTCGTAGGGTGTGTATCCCTTGCGTGTATCCCACGAGCCCTGTGTCTCGTGTATCTTGGTAAACAGTTCGTCCCAACTGTCCATGAATGTCTCAAAACCAAAGGTGGTACGCGCCCACTCACTACCTCGTGCCCCTAGTTCGGAACGTCCTTCGCTACCCATTTCATACATCTCAACTAATGCGTTTACGACATCGTCCTTGGCGACCCGATCTTCATAAATATAAGGCACCTCTTGAGATCCAATAACTGCTCTTGAAGCTGGGTATATTGGAATTCCGTACCAGTTTTCTCCATCAGTTAATTGATCTTGCAGACCTCCGGTCATCGTGGCGATGATGGGTGTCCCGCAAGACAGGGACTCTAGCGTTGCAAGCCCAAAGCCTTCGGCGTCCGCTATATTAATTGTAACGTCTGCCATATTATACATCACGGCTAAGTTGTGGGGTTCCACTTTCTGACGGGAGAACATCACTTCTCCATTAGTGAGTCCCAGATTAGCAATGATAGCTTCCAGGTCCTGACCGTGAACATCTTTAACGTCTGTATGCATAATAAGACATGCTTTATCATGACCGACTCGGTCTAAAAACTCCTTAAACCAAAAAATGACGCTCCCGGACTGTTTTCGACGAGCATTACGATTATTCCAGAATACTACAAACTTGTCATCTATTCCCTGATCTGTGCGGATCTCGGCGATCTGAGGAATGTCTAGGGGTTTGAACAGCTCTGAGTTTACGGCATGCGGAATGTAGGACGACTCAACTTCGGGCGTGACAGTCTGTACGATATCGTATGTCAGCTTTGAGATACATGCAATATGATCGTTTGACAAATATGCATTACGATTGAAGTCGGGATAAGGATAGTTATCCCACACATGGTAGTAAACCATGGGGACATGTGCTCGAACTTCATTCTCGATTGACCAGAGCCACCCGTAGAAACGTGGATCTGTCATGAACCACAGGATGTCTGGCTTCTGTTGGTGAATCATAGCTCGAACCATGTCCGCGTTGCCATATCCATCAACTGGCCAAATCACCCAATCGTCACCCCATTCTTGCGTTTTCTGTGGGTTGTGATCGGGGTGCTTGATGGCGCCCCCAAACGAAATGAATTCATACTTACCAGTTTTGAGCATTCCTTCGATAATATATTTTGTTTGTGTTCCCACCCCCGAAGGAGAAAGAGGGTGGTCACCGATCGTAAAGATCTTAATTTTTTCTGACATGGATATTCCTAACGACAGTGTTCTGTGTTGTATAGTTTGCAACGATAGGGCTTAAGACAGTTCAAACGGTTCTTAATTGAGACCCCTTTGATAATATTATAGATTGCTTGGTACAGAAGTTTAAGGGCGTTTTCCGTTTTCTTAGGACCGCTGGTTACTCTAAATATTTCCACACGGTCTTTTTTAGCTGTTCTTTTTAACAACGCAAAGTGGGTTTCAACATTAGCAGGATCAATCTTGTGTTTCTGACAGAAGAAGTGCTTGTAGAGTGTGAGCTGGTATGTCACCATCTTTTCAGACTTCTTTCGGGAATCCCAGCCCCATGAGCATGTCTTCCAATCAAACAAGTGGTAGGTATCTCCCACCTTTACCACTGCGTCAACAAAACCTTTAAAGTATACGTTGAAGTTCTCAATAGGAACGTAGAGCATTTCCTCGGAGGAGAAAACTTCGTAATCTCCAAAATAGTCCTGCAATGCATCCTCAACTTCTGCAAGTATGGCAGGTCCAGCTACTTTCATCTCTTGAACCCGCTTGGCATCAAACTCAATGTTTTTCTCTAAGAGTTTTTGCAGTCTTTCGGCAAATCCGAGTTGAAAGATAGCGTTCTCATTAATGTCCTCCTTCAGGAGCTTTTTCTCACAGACATCATGAATTGCTGATCCGAAAGCAGTATATTCGTTCCCTTCAAAGGGCGCCACTTTCTCTACCCAGGCTTTCTTATGGTAATGGGGGCAAGTGTTCCAGTCTTTTAATTCAGAATATGAAATGTGTTCACGCTTAGACATTTACCACCGACTCAATCTTATCAAAAAGCACAGGACTCACTTTTTTCAGGTCCCATGGTTCCTCAAGATAGTACTTCTCAAATCCATTAGCAAAATACTCTTGGATTGAGGTGGCGGCGTATGGAGAGGCAAACAGCCCCATCGTCAGGCTCAGCAGTGTTGGGTAGCCTACTTCATCTGCCAAGTATTTATCCCAGGCAGGTGTATACTCTGTAAACGACGCATGAACGCGGGCGGGGGTATAACCGTGGGCTTGAAGAATTTGATACAGCCTCTCCCGTTTTGCACGGTACTCATTTATCAAGTCTTCTGTATAGATCTCGTGTCCAAACGTGCTCTCTAGCGAGTGAGCTACTTCATGGACAAAATTCTCTAGCATATCCTCTACGGTGGGCTCATCTGATGTCATGTAGATAGCCCCATCATGGTACGCGGCGTTGCGACCTTTGAGCATATGCATGTTTCCAATATATACGATATCGACATTTACAAGCATGTTTTGATGAAGGATATCCTCAGCCTGCTGACAAAACTGCGGAATGCTCACACCTCCGGGTACCCGGTCATAAGCAAAGACTGGGATATTGTAAATGTAATACTCCATCAGCCTAAAAACTCTTCTGTGGGTCTTTTTGTGTTTTCAACATCAGTGAGTGCTTGCTCGTATCCTCGAAGAAAGTTTTCCTCCGCAACAGCCAAAAGAAACTCTGGGAACTCAGCGGCGAAGACCTGCACTGCCATATCTACAGTAATATCTTCCGGTCCAGCCAGTCTTTCTCCAATATAACTAACTACCAGCTCTTTGAGCCCAGTATCCGAAGTCACTACTCCGGTCCTTACAGTGTCTTTAAATTCCATCTCTAACCTCACAAATTTTGTGCGGCGAAGGTTGCAACTCTAGATCGCTCTCCCTTGTGGAGAGTGATGTGCGAAGCTAACTCAAAGTCCTTAAACTTTTCAACCGCATGGGTCAATCCGTTTGTGGTGGCGTCTATGTAGACATTATCAATCTGTTCTACGTCACCAGTCAAAATGATCTTTGTTCCTTCACCAACTCTTGTTATTATAGTCTTTAATTCGTGAGTTGTCAAGTTCTGGGCTTCGTCAATGATGATAAAGGCGTTTGCGATTGAACGACCCCGAATGTAAGTAATAGCTTCAATCTCTATTGTACCCTTCTGCATGTAAATGTCAAGGGTCATTTTATCATTTCCCATTAAAGTTTGCAGATTGTCTTGAATCGGCATCAACCAGGGGGACATTTTCTCCTCCATTGTTCCCGGCAAGAAGCCGATGTCCTTTCCAAGCGGCTGTACGGGTCTAGAAACGATTATACGCGAGTAGTCAGCTGAGGATTCATCTATGACCTGTTCAAGCCCTGCAGCGATGGCACAGATCGTCTTACCGCTACCTGCTTTACCAATGGCCGTGATTACTTCGATGGTCGGATCCATAAGAGCATCCATTAAAAAATGTTGCTCTTTGTTACGAGGCTTGATACCCCAGCAACCCTTCTTGTTATGCATGAGTTGTCGAAGAGGGGTCGATGGATTAAGATATCGGGCTAACGCAGTTTTCTTTTCATTTGCACTAGAAACCAACATGAGGTATTGATTAGCATGGAGTTTGTGCTCCTCATCAAGGTAGACATCTTTTTGCTCGTAAAACTGGTCTATTACCTGATCATCGACAAGTACCGTTGTGTATCCTGTATAAATGCTTTCGCTATTGTCAACAATCTGGTTATTTTGGAAGTCTTCGGAGGTTAGTCCAATCGCATCTGCAATAACACGCATGTTAATATCGCGGGAGACTAGGATAACCTTACGTTCTGATGTTCGATGTTCACGTAGAGCTGTGGCAATAATCAGATGGTCTGGAACAGAGAGGTTAAGATCCTCTGGGAGGTCCTCTCGGGTGATTCCTTGACCACTAATGGCTCGGACGATGCCCAGACCCTTGCGGATCCGCACACCGGTCTCTAAGGAGCCGTGACCCCTCAGTTCATCCCAGATGCGAATAATCTTTCGTGCTTGTGCACCGACTGCATCTTGGCGTTTTTTGTGGTTATCGATTTCCTCAAAAACTTTCAGGGGAACATGAATGTCATGATTCTTAAAAGCATAGATTGCATCGGCATTGGTGAGATAGACGCTGGTGTCTAAAACATATATCTTTTTACGGCTCATATAGACCTTTCTAACTCTAAAGTAACTAGTGTCAAATATTTATTGTTACTTGAGTTAGTCGGCGGAAGAGCTGGAAACGATCTCTACACTGTCGGGTTCGGGACAGTCTTCTTCCTCATGAGATGTTTTTACCATGCCGCTCGACTCCACCAGAGTTGAGGAACTTTGTACCTTTCCTCCTCCAACACCCCATAGAAGTTGAATTCCCTGTGCTTCACACACATCCATCTCTGGAGTATTATCTGTTTTGCGATCACCGCCATTGGCAAAATAGGTGGGCTTCATCCTTCGAAGCGCTTCGCAGACGGTGTTATCCGAATCATTAACATGAGTGGTCGCCGCTACACAGCCGAAGCCTTCAATAATCTCGCAGCGCTCTGCAAAGGGCATAAAAATATAGCCCTTCTTTCTCATCAGCCACTCATCCGAGTTAACAATCACGATCACTTTACCGTGCTCAGAAGCTTCCTGCATCATGCGAAGATGACCAACGTGTACCGGGTCGAAGCCACCCGAAACACACACTGTTTTTTCTGTACTCATTATAAAAACCTCTTGTCTTTGGCTCCGGGAGCTGGACTCGAACCAACAACCACCCGATTAACAGTCGGACGTTCTACCAATTGAACTACCCCGGAAGAAACTACATTATATCCACAAAGTCATGCATTGTAAAGAGCCACCTGACTTTAAAAACTCACTAGTATTTATATGCGTTACCTCATACCCTCTAATCTCTAGCTCTTCCACTATTTTCTGCGGACCAAGCGGCATCAATATTTGATTCCCATAGACCACTGAGTTGCATGCAAACATAGCTGCATCAGTGACATCGAGGGGAATTAGCTCTGGTATATGTTTTTTAAGTTTTTTGGTTGCTGACGGAGTAAACGCACCAGGATAGTACATTGCACTGTGAGGACCTAGCAAACAGAAGCACGTATCAAGATGGTAAAAGTTAGGATGCTCTAATTTCAGAGGTATGAGTTCCACATCAAGAATCTTTGCAGCTCTACGGATTCCCCCGAGATCCGATCGGACGCCATATCCCGCCAACATTTTATCCCCCCAGGGGACTGTATCACCACAACCTTCAAAACTATTTTTTTTAGGCAAACGATATGTCTCGTATCCCTCGTCTTTGAACCACCTCTCGTAATAATCTGTCTCTTCCTGTCTTTCGGGGAACTTAAAATTACTAAGGACAACTTTGGAGCCGCGGATCGTTCCAGCGTTGGCTGTGAATACCATATCTGGAAGGTGTTGAGGCTGTTCTATAAGCTTTACTTTAACACCCCAGTCTTCAATAGCGCTCTTAAGTTGACCCCACTGATTCATGGCTTTTTGTTTATTGACAGCCTCCCCTTTCATCCAGGGATTAATCGAATAAACAACGTCGAATTGCACAGGAGGGCAAAGTAAAACAGTGTCGCTCATATATTATATAGCCACTCACATTAATTATGGAGCGGGTGATGAGATTCGAACTCACGACCCTCGCGTTGGCAACGCGATGCTCTACCACTGAGCTACACCCGCTTAAATGGTCGGAGCAGCAGGATTCGAACCTGCGACCCTCTGGTCCCAAACCAGATGCGCTACCAGGCTGCGCTATGCTCCGTTATATGGTGGGCGGCGAGAGACTCGAACTCCCGACCCTCTCGGTGTAAACGAGACGCTCTAACCAACTGAGCTAGCCGCCCGAAAAATGGTGGAGATGACAGGAGTCGAACCTGCGACCTGATGCGTGCAAGGCAACTGCTCTCCCAACTGAGCTACATCCCCATTATTTTGTGGGCAGTTCACGCCACCCGCTTTCGTTATAAATAGCTTTACAGACATACTGAACCTTAAATCTTTCAGTATCCCAATATTCAGGCTCCACAAGGGATATGAAAGACGTTTTGTCTTCGCGAAGGTATACATGATAAGTGCGCCCTGCGATGGGCGAGATTCGGCACTCAGCTTCTCGGAGATAGACTCCGGCTACTGCCTCTTCAAGTACTTCTAGATCTGGTTTTTTCTTTGTCATAATCTTTTTCTGGTGCCGGCACCATGATTCGAACACGGGACCTGATGATTACAAATCAACTGCTCTACCAACTGAGCTATACCGGCATTGTGTTTATTATACTAGGTCT
>Ga0209232_1000063_pt1 | contig 63265 bp, 76 predicted proteins | sample ETNvirenome_2_60_FD_184066 | JGI IMG/M metagenome (GOLD analysis project Ga0209232, IMG submission 184066) | Marine viral communities from the Pacific Ocean - ETNP_2_60 (SPAdes) (version 2) | ecosystem: Environmental > Aquatic > Marine > Oceanic | place: Pacific Ocean | collected 2013-06-22 | reverse complement strand
CGTCACGGGTTGTGAATTGCAGCGCCTTCACCCATTTGGCGGACTTCCAGAAGTACAGATGCGGAACCAGCAGACGCGCCGGCCCGCCATGATCGCGGGTAATCGGCTGGCCGGCAAATTTGAGAGCGACCATCGCTTTCCCGGACAGCAGGTCCGCCAGCGGGACGTTTGTCGAATAATCGTCGTAGGAATGCGCCAGGACGAAATCAGTGGGCCGGTCGAGCCCTGCATCCGCAAGGATGTCTTCAATGAGGACGCCCTCCCATATGGTATCCAGCTTGGACCAAGAGGTCACACAGTGAATATCCTTGGTCACCTTGGTCTTTGGCAGGGCGTTAAACTCGCTCCAGTTCCACACTTTGACCGGCTTCGGGCCGACTTTGACGGTGAATTTCCAATCAGCCAGCTCCACGTTCGGCGTCGGCCCCGCCGTGAGAACCGGAAAATTCTCCACGAGATGCTGACCCGGCGGAATCCGGCCGGACTGGTCGCCACTTGAACCGCGACCGGTGAAACCTCTGGTGACCATAGTGCCCCCTTTTTGCTCGATGCGACAGACGATAACCGGCTTCACTTCAGACCTGATACGCGTGGCCGCGGTACGAACCGATGGCTTGAAGCCTGAAACGCCCGATGCTTCATCGGATTTTCGATGATCGCATTTTCGTGAATCGGTGATTTGATGCTTATGGACTATAACGCGACGCCGGGCCGATTTCCCAATACCCTATCGCTATAGTTTTTATAGCTTTGAATAAATTACGCGCGCATCACGTCGGCTGCAGATTTAGGCACGGCATGAGGCTCGGTCCGCCTGCTTTCCAGGTTGGCTGCCGCGCCTCACAGCTTCGTAAGCGCCTCTCAGGGATAGAACGGCAACAAGGTATGGAAACTATGTTCCGCCGCTATTGGAAATAGTCGGTGCACATCTTCATAGTCCTGCGTGCGAAACCCTTGAACCCCGTGCGAATTTTCGAAGAAGTGGCGCTCTGATCGATCGAGACTTCGGGGCGCAGCAAGATGGAGACATTGATGAAAGCCGTTGGTTACAAGGTCCCGGGACCCATCGCCGAGGATGCTGCGCTGGTCGACATCGAGCTGCCCCAGCCTGTCGCGGCAGGATATGATATCCTGGTTGAGGTGAAGGCCGTCTCGGTGAACCCGGTCGACTATAAGGTCCGCGGCAGCTCGCCGCCAGCCGATGGTGAATGGAAGGTGCTGGGGTGGGATGCGTCCGGGATCGTGCGCGAGGTCGGCCCCGACGTGACGCAGTTCCAGCCGGGCGACGAGGTCTATTATGCCGGATCGATTACCCGGCCCGGCACCAATGTCGAGTTCCATCTTGTCGACGCCCGGATCGTCGGTCGCAAACCCGCCTCGCTCGACTGGGCGGAAGCAGCAGCGCTGCCGCTAACGACGTTGACCGCCTGGGAGGCGATGTTCGATCGCCTCGACGTGGCGAAGCCAGTCCCCGGTGCGGCGCCGGCGATCCTCATCATCGGTGGCGCGGGTGGGGTCGGGTCGATCGCGATCCAGATCGCGCGCCAGCGCACAGACCTCACCGTCATCACCACCGCCTCCCGAGCGGAAACCCAGGAGTGGGTGAAGGAGCTTGGCGCGCACCATGTCATCGACCATAGGCGCCCGCTCGCGGCACAGATTGCCGAGCTTGGCATCGGCGCTCCCGCGTTCGTCTTTTCGACCACGCATACAGAGCAGCATGCCGCCGACATCGCCGAGCTGATCGCGCCGCAAGGGCGGTTCGCGCTGATCGACGATCCCACGGCATTCGACATCATGCTGTTCAAGCGCAAGGCGGTGTCGATACACCATGAGCTGATGTTCACCCGGTCGATCTACGGCACGCCCGATATGCATGAGCAGGGCAAGATCCTCGACGCGCTGGCCGTGCTGGTCGATGAGGGCAAAATCCGTACGACACTGACCGAGCGACTGTCGCCGATCAATGCTGCCAATCTGAAGACAGTGCACGCACTGATCGAAAGTGGCGCGGCGAAAGGCAAGACCGTCCTCGAAGGATTCTGATCTTTTCCAGTCCAAGTAACGCCGGACGATAACGCCGCGGCGAAGGAAATCCCATGACCAAGTCCATTGCCACTGCCTCGATCAACCGTGAAACCGCAGTCGCCCTCATCGACGCAGCGATAACCGCCGCCCGTGCAATCGGCATCCCGGCTGCCGTCGCCGTCGTCGACGCAACCGGGTATCTGCGGGCGTTCGAGCGCACCGACGACGCGCCGTTTCTCACCGTCGATGTTGCCATCGACAAAGCGTGGAGTTCCGCCTCCTTTGGATATCCGACCCATGTCTGGAACGACTATGTGAGCAACGATCCCAAAGTGGCGCCGCTGGCCTATCGCCCCCGGATGGTCGCCGTCGGTGGCGGCTATCCGATCCTTGAGGACGGAAAGCTGATCGGCGGAATCGGCATCTCCGGAGGCACTTATCAGCAGGACCAGGATGCCTGCGTTGAGGCACTCCAGAAAATCGGGTTCGAACTGCCAGCCTGACGACTGTCAGGCCATCGTCGGTGGCGATGGCCGGCAGATCTCACCTTGCGAAGGATCTTATGATGGAAGCGTTTGTCGTATTCACGCGGGAAGACACCACGGATGTGGATGAACTCGCGGCTTATTCTGCCCGCGTCGGCCCGTCGTTCGATGGGCATGACGTCACTTTTCTCGCCGCTTATGGCGCGATGGAGAATTTGGAGGGGTCGCCGATCGAAGGCGCCGTCATCTTGCGGTTCCCCACGATGCAAGCCGCGCATGACTGGTATCATAGCCCCGCCTACCAAGCTGTTGCTGCGCATCGCTTCGCCGGTGCCCGCTACCGCGGGTTTATCGTCGAGGGGCTGCGTTGACTCCCCCGCATTATAATGGCGGTACTGACCAAGAGCTGTGCGCCCAAACACCAACACCGGGAGTTTCTAAATGATCGAGGCCGAGGCACGCATCGCTACGATCGAATCGAGTCGATATCTGACGAGACTCGCTGAGGCGTGGGTTCATACTTACCCGGTTCGATATGACGCGCTGACAGCCGAAATCCAGCTTCCGGGCGGCGAGCTTATATTAACTGCGGACGGCGACAGCCTCTCCTTGAGGCTCGTGGGCAAAGATCGCGAACGTTTCGATGCAACCAAGCAATCGGTCGCCACGCTTGTTGATCGCGTCGCGGAGCACGACACCGGGGTCCGATGCGTTTGGAATGACATATCATGATAGCGCGCACCACAATTCGCCGCGGTTCTTCATCGCGCTGGAGGATCAGATGAGCATGCTCGAACCCCAAGCGCCGGATCTTCGGGTGCAGAAATGGATCGGCGCGGACGGAGAAAGCACCGGGCCGCTCAAGCTGTCGGATCTCGGCTCCGGCCCAAAGATCCTGTTCGCCTTCCAGCACTGGTGCCGCGGCTGCCATGTGCATGGCTTCCCGACGCTACAAAGATTGCATAGTGCATTGAGCCCCAGGGGCGTGGGATTTGCGGTGATCCAGACCGTCTTCGAAGGTGCGGATGAAAACACCTTCGAGAAGTTGCGTGTGAACCAGCTCGAATATGCGCTTCCTGTCGCCTTCGGCCATGATGAACCACTGGTCGGCGCGACGCTGCCTACCTTCATGGAGGATTATCGCACGCGAGGAACGCCCTGGTTCTCGATCATTGACGCTGGCGGCCGTATCGTCTTCTCGGACTTCCATCTCGACGCGGACAGGATCGTAAAGGATCTGGAGCTGGTGTAATCCGTGCGGCCTTGGCTCTTCCTGACCGCCAGCCACCTCGCAATGCTCGGCATTGGTTTTGCGGCCGGCATTTACACGCTGCCAATCCTCACCGCGGCCAGGCCGCCGAAGCCGGCAGCCTATCAGGCCATCGTCGACGTGCCTGTCGGGATCGATGTTCGCGACTACAACACGGTCGTCATCTGGTGCGAAGCGTTCGACCAGTTCATCAGCGCGGCAGCGTATCGACCGTCGCGTCAGGCGCTAAAATGAGCCCGGCGATGGATAGCATGCGGTCGGCGGGCCGACGTGGCCTCAAGCTCGCACCGGTGGCGGCGTTGCTGGCGAGCGTCGCGGCTCTGCTGCTGGGTAATGGTTTGCTGGGCACGCTCCTGATCGTCAGGGCCGGCCAGGAGGGCTTCTCGTCCGGCGCGATCAGCGCGATGATGTCGTTCTACTTCGCCGGTTTCACGATCGGCGCGCTCATGTTGCCGCGGATCATCGTCGCCGTGGGTCATGTCAGAACCTTTGCTGGCTTTGCGGCGATCGCCTCGATGACTGCCCTTCTCCATGTTGCGCTCGTGGAACCGATCGCCTGGATACCGCTTCGCCTGATCACGGGCTTCGCCTACGCGGGCATGATCCTCGCAACGGAGAGCTGGCTCAACGCCCATGCAGTGCCATCCACGCGCGGCCAACTCCTGTCGATCTTCGGAGTCGTCTCGATGGGCTCATGGGCCATCGGCCAGGCCTTGCTCAACGTCGCCCCGCCCGCCGACATGACCTTGTTCCTTATCGTGTCGCTGTTAATTTCCGCGGCGGTGGTTCCGATCACCTTGCTGCCCAGCCATCCGCCGGCGCAGGTGACACAGGAACGGGTCGCGTTCAGCGACCTCGTGCGCGCATCACCGCTCGCTGCGGCTGGCGCTTTCCTCGCTGGCCTGGCTATCGGCGGTTTTTGGGGCATGGGCCCGAACTTCGCCCAGAGGATCGGACTCGATGTCGGCGGCATCTCCGCTTTCATGGCTGCGGTGCTGGGTGGGACGCTCCTATTGCAGTGGCCCCTCGGCTGGCTTTCGGATCGCGTGTCGCGGAACCTTGTCATCGCCGCTGCGGCCCTGGCGTCCGCAGCGGCGGCCGTCGGCGTCGCCCTCGCGGTAGGGGCGCCCCTGCCGCTGCTCCTCGCGGCGGGCGCGCTGTTCGGCGGCTTTGGCATCCCGATCTATTCATTGTGTCTCGCGGTTGCCAACGACGACCTTCCGGCCGGCCGGCTGCTCGGTACCGCCCGCGGGCTTCTGCTGCTCAACGGGATCGGGACAGCCGCCGGACCCCTTATCGGGGGTGCTGCGATGACTATCGCCGGCCCCGGTGGGCTGTTCCTTTATGCGGCCGCATTGCTTGCCATATTGGCGGTGTTGGCTATCGGGAGCAGCCAGCCAAGGCGCCGCATCCACGCCAAGGCTGCCCGCTCTCCAAGCACACCGATGATCACGGGATCTCTTGATGTGATGATATGCATGGAGTCAGAGACGGAGGCCGCCCGGCACTAGCGCGCCTACTGCGACGGGCGTCCTATTCTACATCTTCTACGATGAGGTCCCGGCCGTTGAACTGCACGGTCTCTCCTGTTCGTGCTCCTTCGATCGCCTCGAAGATCGGCGCCATCGTTGAAATGCCCATGAACTCACGCCCATCACAGGTGAACTTGCTCGTTGACACTGCGATCACGAAATGGCGCCCCGACAGTTTGATGACAGCACCCTCCTCCACTGCCGACTTGGGGCCGAAGTCGATCGTCCTGAGCTTTTCAAGTTTATCGGCATAGTCGTGCAATGTGTCGTCAAGCGCTTCAGCCAAGTCGCTCGCGACTTCGGCCTGCGCCTGCTCGTCATTCTCGATCGGCTCGCTCCGATCCAGCTGAGCGATGGAGACATAATCCAGATAATTGGTGCGAGCGCTATGCAGGGCGGCAGTCTCCAGCGAAAGCATGGTTTCGCGGATGTGGCTTTTATTCCAGTTCATCATCACCTCGTTGTGTTTGGATCATTCGAAAGTTCGTGCTTCGGTCCGTCACCGCCGCGGGAGTGCCCCCATTGGGCTCGCCGGCCCGCTACTCGTCGCCTGGGGCGTCATCTCCCTGGTAGGGCGCTCTGATCAGCCGGGAATCCCGGATGATGCTGGTTACAAGCCAGACATAGGATTGCTCGGCGGTATCGAAGCCGAGAATGCTGAAGGCGCCGCCGAAAGGGCATAGCGGGAAGTCTGGAAAGCCCTCGCGCAGCACATAGCGCTCGGGATCGCGCTCAAACTCATTCTTGTAGACTTTGCGCAGGCCGTGCTTGCTCGGAACATCCTCGTCGCCCGCTGGCGTCGTTTGCCGATCCGCGACAAGCCGCTCGGAAAGGTCGCGGTGACAGATTTCGTCGAAGACATCGAAGGCGTCGATCAGCAGACCCTTATGGTTGGTCGCGGGATCGGTAATCGCGTATATGTTGGACGCGTCTTCTCCATCATCCCCGCTTTCGAGGCGCAACGCCGCATCGACGGTTATCGCGCATGGATCGAGCGTTGATCCCAGTTCGAGATCGATGAGATGGCCGTCCTTGACGCGGTACTCGCGGTCGTAGCCCTTCGCGACGAAGGACTGGACTGCTGCTAGGACGTCGGTCACTTGGGATGTCATTGTTGCACCTTGGCTTTGCATGGCATTGGACACGCTCTAATATCAGGGAGGCTGTTGCGGCTCAGCTGACGGAGATGAAAAGCAAACGCGCGCTATTCATATCCACTTGGCCTTCTTGAACCGCACGAACAGGTACAGGCAGAACATCGTCATCAACCCGAGCACGACAAAATAGCCATAGACCGTGTCCAGCTCGGGCATGTTCCTGAAGTTCATGCCATATATCCCGGCGATGGCCGTCGGGACCGCCAATATGGCGGCCCAGGCCGCGAGCTGGCGCGTGGTCACGCCCGTTCTTTGCGCTTCCAACAGGCTGCTGAACTCGAAGACGGTGGACAGAACCTGCAGGAGGCCATCGACCATGGTCTGCACGCGAGCGACATGATCCGCGACGTCGCTGAAATAGGGTCTGACTTCTGAACTGATGCAGGGGAAATGGCCTCGGACGAGTTTCCGGACCAGTTCAGCCATAGCGCCGAGCGTGCGCTGGAAGCGCGTGAGTTCGCTTCTCAGCCCGAAGATGCGGTCGATTTCTGCCCGTCCGAGAAAGTCGTCGAGCGATCGTCTCTCCATCGCCAGAACGTCATCCTCGATCATCTCGAAGATGGGAAGATATTGATCGACGATCCGGTGCAGGATCGCATGCAGCACATAGTCGACACCTTTGCCAAAAAGCGCCGGCGAAGCCTCGAGTTGCTCGCGAAGATTGCCGAGCGCTCCGCCGTTGCCGTGCCGTACGCTGATGAGATGGTTGTGACCGGTGAAGATCGCCATCTTGCCGTAGCGGATCTGGTCTCCATCCAGCTCGGCGGTCTGAGCGACAACATAGAGCTCTTCATTATACGCTTCGAGCTTGGGCGGGCAGAGCGGGTGCATCGCGTTGTCGATTGCCAACGGATGGAGGTTATACGTCGTTTGGATCGCTTTAAGCTCGTCGGCGGTGGGCTCGCGAAGCGCGATCCAGCAAAAGCCGGAGCGATCCTTATCGAGCTGGACCTGCTCGTCGATCGCGATTTCGCGGACCCGCAGGCCCTTGTTGTAATAATAAGCAGCGATGACGCTCATGCCGGTCTCGCAGGGATGCGCAGGCCGCGCTGCACCGCGGGCCGCGCCAGCCCGCGGCGGAGCCATGTCTGGACGTTCGAATATTCGCCGAGGCCGAGGATGTCGCCGGCCGCGTAGACTTCGGCCAGTGCGTTGACCCACCCAAGTGTCGCAATGTCCGCGATCGAATAATCATCGACAAGCCATTCGCGGCCTTCGAGCTGGCGGTCCAGCACCCCCAAGAGACGCTTGGATTCATCGATAAAGCGCTGCCGAGGGCGCTTGTCCTCATAGTCCTTGCCGGCAAATTTCAGGAAAAAACCAAGCTGACCGAAGGTCGGCCCGACGCCGGATACTTGAAAGAATACCCAAGCCAGCGTCTCGTAACGCTGCGCGGGCGCACTCGAATTGAGCTGGCCGGTTTTGTCGGCCAGGTAGAGGAGGATCGCGCCCGATTCCCATATGGCGATAGGGTTGCCGTCAGGACCAGCCGGATCGATGATCGCCGGTATGCGGCCGTTGGGGTTCAACGATACGAACGCTGGATCCTTCGACTCGTTGTTCGAGATATCGACCAGGTGGGGCTCGTACGCCAGGCCGGTCTCCTCGAGCATGATCGAGACCTTGACGCCATTGGGGGTGGGAGCGGCGTAGAGTTGCAGGCGATCGGGATGCAATGCGGGCCAGCGCTGCGTAATAGGAAAGGTCGAGAGGTCTGGCATAAATCTGCGATCCTGTGCTGCGATGGCGACTATATGGACCGACCCGTCTCTCTGAAGCAGGGTTGGATGACCGCGTCGTTGTACGACGCGGTCATGAAGATTGCGAACGGGATCGGCGGAGCGGCAACAGCAGTTAAGCCTATCCCGCTGCCGTCCCCGCCGCGGACTGATCATCATCAACTTTCTGGCGCTTTGGAAGCACCCAGCCGGGACGGACGAAATGGCAGGTGTAGCCGCCCGGGCGTTTCTCGAGATAATCCTGATGGTCCGGCTCGGCCTCCCAGAAATCTCCGACCGGCACGACCTCTGTCACCACCTTGCCATCCCACAGTCCGGAGGCATCCACATCGGCGATCGTGTCCTCGGCGACGCGCTTCTGCTCCTCGTCGACATAATAGATGCCCGACCGGTAGGAGAGCCCGATATCACCGCCTTGGCGATTCTTGGTCGTCGGGTCGTGGATCTGGAAGAAATATTCCAGGATATTGCGGAAGGTCGTCACTGCCGGGTCGAAGATGATCTCGATCCCTTCGGCATGCGTGCCGTGATTGCGATAAGTGGCGTCCGGGACATCGCCGCCGGTGTAGCCGACACGGGTCGATACGATGCCGGGCTGCTTGCGGATCAGATCCTGCATGCCCCAGAAACATCCGCCGGCGAGAATAGCGCGCTGGTGCATGTCAGGCCTCCTCGACCTGATCGAGATATTCGCCATATCCTTCGCTCTCCATCTCGTCGCGCGGAATGAAGCGAAGCGACGCGGAGTTAATGCAGTAGCGCAAACCTCCGCGATCGGAGGGACCGTCCGGGAATACATGACCGAGATGACTGTCGGCGTGCACCGATCTGACTTCCGTCCGCACCATACCGTGCGCGCTGTCGCGCAACTCGTTCACATTTGCTGCAACGATCGGCTTGGTGAAGCTGGGCCAGCCAGAACCCGAGTCGAATTTGTCGGTCGAGGCGAACAAAGGCTCTCCCGACACGATATCGACGTAGATGCCTGGTTCCTTGTTGTCATCATACTCCCCCGTGAAGGGCCGCTCGGTGCCCGACTCCTGGGTGACGTAGCGCTGCTCGGCAGTAAGGAGATCAACAGCTTCCTGCGACTTTTCGAACTTCATGATAGTCTCCGATATTGATCTGAGAGGGCGAAAAAGCCGCCGCTTATCGTGTCAGTCACTGCGCCGACTATCGCAGTGCGCCTAGGATTTATCCAATAGGCTGTGCCTATAGTTTCCATAGCACCGACGCTCTCGCGACGGGGTTTAGTGCCACGCATATCCGGCTGCCAGTTGCGCGATCTTCCGTATCTCGACGGGTGCGGTGGAGCCAGATACCGTCGCGATCACGACTTCGCGCTCCAGGGCAAATCCCTCGATCGGCCGCGTAACAAGACCGGGCGCCGTGGCGGATCGTTCCGGAAGAATGCATATGGCGGTGCCATCGGCGACGAAGTGTTGCACCCAGTCCTCGCGGTCCGATCGAAAGCGGGGCTGCATGAGCAGGTCGTGCCGCGCGAAATGATCGAGGATCTGATCGCGAAACTCGCACTTGAGGCGATCGACGAAAGGAAACTCGAGCAGGTCTTCTCCGCGCACGATTTCGCGGGATGCCAAGGGATGGCTCGCAGAACAGCCCAGTACGAAGCGCTCTCTGAATAGCGGATGCACATCGAGCTTAGGCTCCGGCCTTGTCTCGCGCGGCATGATGCACGCATGATATTTTCCGGACAGAATGTCCGAGGTGTCCTCGTTCGGCTGAAGCGAGTGCAGCTTGATTTCAATGGATGGCACCTCCGCCAACGCGCTCTCGAAAAACGCGGCAAACTCCTGCGGTCCGACAGTCGGCGCGACCGCCACATCCAGAACACGGTGCATCCCCATCGCCCAGTTCTCGGAATGATTGCGGACGCTTCGCATCGCCACCAGCATGCGCCGGAATTCTGTCTCGACGTCCCGGCCAAGGCCGGTCAGGCGACTGTTTTTCCCGTCGCGGTGAATCAGCGGCCCGCCGAGCTCCTCTTCCAAGCGGCGGATTGCGCGGGTCAGGCTCGGCTGCGACACACCGCTCAGGCGAGCGGCCGCTGTAAAATTCAGCGTCTTGGCCAAGTTGATGAAATAGCTGACCTGATTGAGTTCCATAGTCCGTCGATCCATGCGCCTGACTGATGCTTCTTCCGAAAGACCGCGTTCCTGGGAGAGGCGAAATAAGTATGCGCGACGCATATAATCATAGTGTGCAGCTTTGTCTATATGCGCGGCGCATATATTTTATACGCGATGCGATGCGTAGCCGTGGCCGTGGCCGTGCGCTCGGGCTGCCGAAAGGTCTGGGAACACAACGGCGAAGCCTCCAGACGGCGGTCCGACGCATATGACAGCGACAATATTCACGTGTATTCGCGAGGCTGGCTCTTAGCTGTCCGGACACCTCGAGGCGTCTGAAGAACTAGATTGATCTAAAGCTTGCGCCGCCTTGCTCTGCGACGGGGCCCTATGCGCCGCCCCTCCGCGCCCGGATCTCGGCGGGATCGAACTGATACAGGATACGGCCCGCAGGCATATAATTTAGGGTCATCAGTGCGCCGTTACGCACCTTGAGGAAATGCAGCGTGTCGCGCGCCGCGCAAACCCAGCCCAAACCCTGCCAATCGCCGGGCCCGGCGAGCTCCACCGCATCATCGACCGGAATCACCAGATCGATCTCACCATAGGGATGGCCGTGACAATGACCAACGAATATCGTGTCGGCGCCCGGCTGCCGGCCAGCCACCACCTCGGTACCGTGGTCTCATTCTTAGCGGACGGGTCACCGTCAGCCTGATTGGCGCCCCTGATATGCCTCTCTGTGAGCGGCGAGGAAGGCGGTCAGCTTGGTTGGCATGCGTCCCGTTATTTGCTCGACCTCTGTTGTGGTCCTGTCCTCCGACCCATATGAGATCGCGTCGTCCATGCGCGCGAGCGTGTCCGCATATCCCTCAGGAATGCCGAACCCGGCGTAGCGGCGTGCAAGCTGCTCCACCGATAACCGGCAGTGGTGGACGGGGCGCTGGGCCACGGCGGTGATTCGGTCCGCAACCTCGTCATATGAGAGAGCTTCAGGACCGGTCAGGATCCTTTCTCCTGACCCGAAAACTGGATCCACCAAGGCTTCGACTGCGACCGCCGCTATGTCGGCTGCGTCGATGAACGGGATACGCCCATGCTTCGTCGCCGAGTAGATGCAACCCTCGTTGATGATCGACGGGAGATGCTGCGTAACGAAGTTCTGCATAAACCAGCTCGGGCGCAGTATCGTCCAGCGAGGCGCGTTGGCGTTGAGCCACCCATGAACCTCACCCATCATCGGCCCGCCCTCGTCGATAGACGATGCGCTCAGCAGCACCAGCTGGGCCACTCCTTGTGCCACGGCCTGTTCCAGCAGCGGGCGCATGACGGTCAGGTGGTCCGTTCGGTCGGTAGGAGCGACCAAGTAGATCGCGTCCACACCCTCGAGCGCGGTACGGTGGGAGGCAACGTCGCCCCACTCGAAGCGAACCTGCTCCGGCATCGTGGCGTTGCGGGTTGCGATGCGGGGTTCGACACCGCGTGCCGTAAGCTGCTGCGCAACCAGCGCGCCCGTCTTGCCCGTGCCCCCAGTCACCAAGACCCGATCAACCATGGTCTGACGCTCCGCCGACAAGGGCATCGACAACCGCGCTGCCGCGAAGCGCGCGCAGCACCACCAGCGGGTTCCAGTAATCGCGATAGTGCATAATCCGCCCGGCGTCCGTCCGGATCACGGATATGTAGCGTTGGTCATAGGATTCCCCGGTCGCAACGCCGCTTCCGAAGCCTTCGAACTCGACAATGGTAACATCGGGGTCGGTCGTGGCGTGAATGGTCGGCTCACCCATGCGGTCGAAGGCTATCATGTCACCAAGGCTTTCAAGGTGACGCGCGATAGCAGCCTTTCCAACCAACCGGGTCGGAAGGCCTGGCGGCGAATAAGGAAATTCCATCACCCCATTTTCAGCCACCATGTCGAGAAAGGTGGCAGCATCGGGAGCGAGACGATCACCCAATGCCTTTCGAAGCATCGCTGAAAAGCTTTCCACACTGTCTGTCATGAACTAATCCCAATCGGTTGGAACGGTAGCGTTCCGCTGAGATATATAGGAAGGCATCGATGGAACACAAGCGTTCCGACGGAAATCCGAAAGCAGCCCGTGTTCTCAGCGGAGCAGCGGTCATGCGTGCTGACGTAACGAATGCACTGACGCGCAGCTTCTTCGAAGAATGGGCAAGGACTGGCTATGCGGGTCTGAGCCTCGAACGGGTGGCGCGAACTGCAGGGGTCGGCAAGGCTGCGCTTTACCGCCGCTGGCCGGACAAGGTGTCGATGGCCAGCGATTTGCTGTCGCATGTCGGGTTGACGATGACCGATGTGGAAGAGCACGGCTCGCTGGAGGCTGATCTGCAAGCGGTGCTCCTCGCCATCCGCCGCGTTCTGAGGCATCCCAAGGTGCGACGGATTCTGACCGACCTTCATGGCGAGATCGAGCGGACGCCGGCATTGGAAATGGCGATCCGGCCTTTCCAGCGCGCACGGCGCGAGCGGATCAATGGCCTGATTAATCGGGCGATCAAACGCCGGGAAGTGTCGCCCTTGGTGGACCGTGAGATGGCGGCCGACCTCATCGCAGCCCCGTTATACTGGCGGATCGCGGTATTGGGGGGACGATCGGATCGCGCCTACATCAAGCGGCTTGCCCTCGTCACGGGCGCCGCGCTTCGCGCAAGCGCGCCTTCGTAATTTGCCTTCCAGATCGGCCCATCACGTCCGCAAATTGCGAGCCCTACCCGTCGCCACTTTTCCCGCGTTCCACCCCCCGTTCGTGCAATTCGGCGTCGATGGGGCAGTTGGTGCAGCCTTCATAGCAGCACAGGCGGCAGATGCGGTAGGAATGCTCCAGGTTTTCCAGGCGATCGCGCAGGACGCGTTCAGCCATGTCGCATAGGATTTTCAGTTCGTCGGGCTTCAGGATCGATAATCCTTCGGCAATCACCTCGTCGCGCGAAGCAAGAACCTCGTCGCTCGCAATCTTTCCGGTTGGAGTGAGGTAGAGGGCCCGCGTGCGCCCATCTGACGAATGCTCCCTGCGTTCGATCAATCCCTCGGTAGCCAATCGATCCACCAGGCGAACCGTCCCTGCATGGGAAAGGCCTACCCCGACCGCAAGCATGCGGATCGAGAGCCCGGGCTGGTGCGCGAGTAGCGCCAGCGCTGAGGCGGCGGGGCCAGCTTCCGGTGCCCGCGATGAACTAGCGCGAACGATGTCGTCGCTGATCATCAGTGCGAACGCCCCAAATATATTGCGGTCTCGAGGTCCATCCATCGGCGCGTCTATATGTGCGCGGGGCATAGACAGCAAGTCATAGACTAGCCTCCTTTTATCCGCGCGTCCGGCGAGGAAATCTCGGTTTTAAAAGGGTTTTGATTCCACCGACTGATAGCGCGCGCCAAAAAAATCACTTCCATCTTATCAAGGCGCCGGGCTGGATTGATACCTTGGGGCTATGGCGCGCGACGAACGGGTTAAAAAAATGCCCGAGGTCGCGGCTAAGAATGTGTCAGCGCCGCCATCGACGCCGCGCAGGTGATGATATGCAAGACCTCAAGCTTCACCCCGGTGTCGCACCTCCACCATGTCACCGCGCGCAATCATGATTGTATCGATTTCATCCAAGAACAGTCCATGCTCCAGGACGCCCGGGATTGTGGTGATCGCGGCGGCGATCTCGCGCGGCCTTGGTATCTCATCCAAAGCTGCGTCCAGGATGTAATTGCCCTGGTCCGTGAGGAAGGGCGTCCCACCCGCTTCGCGAACAGTAACACGGGCTCCGAGTGCGGACAGGCGTGCACGAACAAACTCGGTGGCGAAAGGAACCACCTCCACGGGCAGAGGGAATTTGCCGAGCTGCGCAACAAGCTTGCTGGAATCGGCGATGATGATCACGCGCGTGGATGCGGACTCGGTGATTTTCTCGCGAAGCAGGGCGCCGCCTCCCCCTTTGATGGCTTGGAAGCGGTCATCGATTTCATCGGCGCCGTCGATCGTCAGGTCGACAGCGCTAAGCTGTTGAAAGGGAACAAGCGGCACCGCAAGACGGAGAGCTAGAGCTTCGGTCGCTTGGGATGTGGCGACCGCGGTGATGCGAAGGCCGTGCTTGATGCGCTCGCTGAGGCTTTTCACGGCATAAGCGGCGGTGCTTCCGGTCCCTAACCCGACAAGCATGCCATCGCGAACCTCATCGACTGCTCTCACCGCCGCGATCGATTTCTCAGCGACGAAGTTGGACATGGAGCGAGACCCCTCCTTTCTGGCCGAGCGGCCAGCCTTAATACCTGCGGAATGCAGTCGCGCGAACAAGGTTTGACGCTTCCAACTCGGTAGGCCGTTACCACTTCCTCTCTAAATTGTCGCGCTGCCGCCCATGAGGTGCACGGATACGTATATGAATGGCGCATATATCTGTTTTGCGTTTTATGCCTTCGATCTCACCGTCTGACGTTCCGCGCCCATGTTCAACTGCGCCGCGCGGACGCAGGGCGCAGATGCAGGACTGATTCTGCAAAGCAAGGGAAGACGCGAACAGTTATGTGCATCCGTGCGACCCAAATGGAGGGCTCTTCAACCAAAACTGGAACCGAAAATCGATGCAATTGGAACTTAGCCTTTTCGGATTACGACACGATTGAGCCGGCTCTGGAATCACTTCGCGATAGCCCCGCTCGCATTGTATTGCGAACCGCCCTCACTAGATTAGACCCATGCAACAAAATCTAGTTTCCTTGCGCGAGCATCGCGAGCTCGGCGACGTCGCCTGGCTGCGCGATCTGGACGCCGGTCTCGCGGTCGCAGCCGAGCAGAGAAAACCGGTTCTGCTGCTCTTTCAGGAGGTGCCGGGCTGCTCGACGTGCGTGCGTTTCGGGCAGGATGTACTGACCCATCCCTTGATGGTGGAACTTATCGCAGATCGGTTCGTGCCCGTGGCCATCTTCAACAACCGCCCGGGGGCGGACGCCGAGATCCTGCGCCGCTTCGACGAGCCATCATGGAATAATCCCGTGGTGCGGTTTCTCGGGCCCGATGGCGCCGAGTTGCTGCCCAAGCTCGCCGATCGTTATGATGCGCCGGCTCTGCACCAAAAGATCGTCGCCGTGCTGGAATTGCTCGGCGGCGACGTTCCTGGCTACTTCCGCCTGTTGGGGCGCGACCTGCTGATCGAAAATGGCCTCAGCAAATCGGCGACCTACACGACGCCGTGCTTCTGGTCGGGCGAAACGAGCCTCGCGCAGCATCCGGCGGTCATCACGACCGACGCTGGCTGGATCGATGGCGAGGAAGTGGTGCAGGTCCATTTCGATCCCCGCGCGGCGGCGCGTTCCGAACTCGATGCTTATGCCCACGAGGAGGGATTTGGCGCGATCGACAGTGGCGGGTTCGCGCTTGACGGTGAACCGCAATTCTATCTGCGCAAAAATGCGGCGCGCCATCTGCCGCTGACGCCGGCTCAGCGCACGCAGATCAACCTCGCTATACCCTATCGCACACCGCTCGCGGACTTTCTCAGCCCGCAACAATGCGCGTGGCTAGCCAATCCGCGGCTAGAAGCACCGGGCGAGAATGAAGCCTATCGCAAGGACATTCGCGAAAGCCGGCCCGTGCTGGCGCAGCGGCTTGGTTTGGTCGAAAAGGAGACATGATCATGGATATTGCTGCCATCGGCCTCATCGAAGACGAAGATATCCTGCTCGACCTGGCATCGCTCGCTCTCAGCCAACTCGATCATGAAAATGCGGACATCGCCCATTATCTCGACATGCTCGAAGATATTGAGGACCGGGTGTGCGCTGAAGGCCGAAGCGCGTTCCTTCCGGAAGAACGGGCCGCGGCGCTTTCGCGCGTTCTGCACGGCGAACTGGGGTTCGTTGGCGACGATGAAACTTATGATGCACCCGTCAACGCGGACTTCATCAGGGTGCTGGACCGAAAGCGCGGCCTGCCGATTGCACTGTCGATCCTCTATGTCGCCATGGCCCGCCGGACGGGCTGGAGCGCCTATGTGCTCAATCTCCCCGGCAAGGTGCTTGTCCAGCTGGGCGAGAAGAATCCGGTGGTGCTCGATCCGTTTGCCGGAGGCGCTGTGCTGTCAGCGGGACAAGTTGCAGCGGTGTACCGTGCGAGTCTAGGCCAGGAAGGCGGCGCCGCCGCACTCAGCGCCGTGCGGATGAGCAATCGCGATGTGCTGGCCCGGCTGCTGAACAATCAGGGAATCCGCGCAGAGCAGGAAAAGGATCATCAGCGGGGTCTCGCAATTTATCAGCGGATAACCAGGGTCGCACCGAGGCGCCTCGAGGCCTGGCAAAATCTGGCGCGTCTGCAGTTGCAATCCCGCGATGTCGAGGGCGCCAAGGCAAGCCTGTTCGCCATGTCGGAAGTTGCACCTGACAGGCGGACTCGTGACCGGATCATGGAAGCATTTGAAGCCCTGACCTAGACGAGGCCTGACACATCACATGTCGCTGCGCGCCGTTGCGCTCCTCTCCGGGGAGTCGACGTCGATGGCGATGTCCTTGGCTTCGAAGGGCGTCCCTACAAGCGGTGCGGCCTCGATAAAGACATGCCGCGAAATGTCGCAGGGCTGCTCCCCGAAAGGCGGCTCGACCGCGCCGATCGCGCGAAAACGACTGACCACCCGCCGCCGGCATCAAAAAACCATGTTGAAGCCATAGAGGTGGAGAGCGAGCGTCACCCAGACAAACGTGACCCCAGCGAGGACCAGCAAAGTCGCGCCGAGCTTCACAGTCCATCGGCGCTTGTCCCTGATACTCAGCAAGAGATGCCAGAATGCTGTCGCGAGCAAGTAGCGGCAGATCCGCTCTTTCGTGTAGATTCGCGTATAGAGCACTTATTCCGCCCACATGGCATTGAACCGCTGGATGGACATATCTGCTGACCGTAAGTCAGGGCTTGCTCACGGCCAAATCTTGCCATTTAAGGCGCGACCGTCGGCAAAGGGGGCGGTCTTGCGACCGTCCCCTGCTCCACCTCAGGCACCAAATGCGCCGTCGATCGTGTGCATGGCGCCAGTGACAAAACCCGCTTCGGGGCCAGCCAGCCAAGCAACCATGCCAGCGACCTCTTCGGGCCGCCCGTGGCGCTTGATCGCCATGAAGCTGTGCATCAGCTCGCGCATCGGTCCGTCCTCGGGGTTGGCGTCGGTATCGATCGGGCCGGGCTGCACGATATTGATCGTGATTCCGCGCGGTCCGAAATCGCGGGCCAGTCCGCGCGCCATGCCCTGCAGCGCCGATTTGCTCAGTGCATAGGAGGCCATGCCGGGGAGAGGCATGCGGTCGCCGTTTACCGAACCGATCACGATGATGCGGCCGCCGTCGGGCATCTGCCGCGCGGCCTCGACCGACGCATGATAGGGGGCGGTGACGTTGACGCGGATCAGCCGGTCGACGTCGTCGGGATCGAGGTCGAGCGCGTCGCCGAACAGCGCGAAGCCGGCGTTGACGACCAGTATGTCGAGCGGGCCGCTCTCGCGCACGCGTGCAATCACTGCGTCGCGGTCGCCGCTGTCGGTCGCTACCGCGCTGGTGCCGGTTTCGGTCGCCAGCTGCTCGGCCGCCTCGCGCGATCCGTTGTAGGTGAAGACGACCTTGGCGCCGTCGGACGCAAAACGGCGGACGATCGCCGCGCCGATTCCGCGGCTGCCGCCGAGGACCAGAACGGATTTTCCTTGAAAGTTGGACATCGGGAGACTCCTTGCTTATTAATGTATCGTCCACTACATAATATCGCGAAAGCCATCGTCAAGGCATTTTGTAATGGTTACTACAAATAGATCCCGCACGCGTGGCCGTCCACGTAAGTTCGATCCCGAGGCAGCGGTGGCGACTGCGCAGCAACTTTTCCATGAACGCGGTTATGACGCCGTCAGCGTCGCCGATGTCACCGACGCGCTCGGCATCAATCCGCCAAGCTTTTACGCCGCTTTCGGCAGCAAAGCCGGACTTTACCAGCGCGTGCTCGATTATTGGACGGACACCGAAGCGATTCCGCTCGCGGACATTCTGCGTCCCGACGTCCCCGTCGCCGATGCCGTTGCGGCTATGCTGGAGGAGGCCGCGCGTCGCTATGCGTTCAACCCGGCGGCAGGCGGGTGCCTTGTACTCGAAGGCACGCGTTGCAACGACGACGATGCGCGCGAAGCCGCTCGCGCGCTCAACCTCGGTGCGGAAACGTTCATCCATGACTATATCGCGGCGCGCCATCCGGAGGCGGCCGATCAAGTGACCGATTTTGTCGCCACGACGATGTCCGGGCTTTCGGCAAAGGCGCGAAGCGGACACGACCTATCGCGCCTCCTCGCTACAGCGCGGCTTGCAGGCAGCGTTCTCACGCAGGTGCTGCCGGCTTGATAGCAGCATGATCAGAAGGTGGTGAATAAACCGGCCGATTAGAGCTAGCACGATTGACCGAAGATGCCCCTGATGCGCCCTGTGGACAGTACTGGCCGTTGCACGAACCGCTCCGCGGATTGGCGCTAGCCTCGATGTAAAGCGGCCCGACGAACGCCGCGCCTGATTGAACGTCTGCGGTCAGAGGCAGACCCTTTCGACTCCTTCAACTGAGGAGTCGAACGATGAACGAGCTTATCCAGATTGGCCCGATCAGCCCGCTGCGCCAGCGACTGATCGACGATATGACCTTGCGCGGGTTCTCCACGGAGACGCAGCGTAACTATCTTCGCGACGTCGGACGGTTCGCGACCTGGCTGCGTCGCTCGCCCCACACCGCGAGCACCGAGGATATCCGGCAGTTCCAGTTCGAGCAGCAGCAGGCGGGCGTGCCGGCGCCGACGATGAACAGCATCGTCGGCGCGCTGAGGTTCTTCTTTACCCACACGCTCGACCGCCCCGATCTCGTGCGTAAGCTGATCCGCACCAAGCAGGTCCGCAAGATCCCGGTCGTTCTGACCATGGCCGAGGTGAAGCGGCTGCTCGATGCCACACGCTCGCTCAAGCATCAGGCGGCGCTGTCGGTCGCTTATGGCGCGGGCCTGCGGGTGGCCGAGGTGGCAGCGCTCAAGATCAGCGACGTCGACAGCAAGCGGATGCTGCTCCGGATCGAGCGCGGTAAAGGCGGACGCTACCGCAACGCGATGCTGCCCGAAGGCCTGCTCCTGCTGCTCCGCGACTGGTGGCGCGCCGGACGGCAACAGGGCTTCCTCGTTCCCGATGGCTGGCTCTTCCCCGGACAGAGCGCTTCGGCTCCGATCAGCACGCGCCAGCTCTACCGCGTCGTCGTCGAGGCCGCTGAGGCCGCGGACATCGACAAGCGCGTCGGACCGCACACCCTGCGGCACAGCTTCGCCACCCATCTTCTCGAAGATGGTGTCGATATCCGCGTCATCCAGGTCCTGCTTGGCCACGCCGCGCTAAATACGACCGCCTTTTACACGAAGGTCGCCACCAAGACGATGCGCGCGGTGACCAGTCCGCTCGACAGGCTCGCGCTCGCATCGCCGAGCAAGGAAGCCCCTGACGGCTGAGGCGGGATGCGCGCCTCACTCGAGGTCGCCGACATCTTCCGCGCTGCCGGGCCAACCTACCGCGCCGCCCATGTCGGACATCTGAGCCTGCATCAGCTCAAGATCATGTCGGCGATCGAGCATTGCCGCACCGCCGCGCTCGGCGGTCACGTCGAGGCCTGTACCGACTGCGGGCACTGGCGGATCGCCTATAACAGCTGCCGCAACCGGCACTGTCCAAGATGCCAGGGCGCTGCCGCGCGCACTTGGCTCGATGCCCGCGAGGCCGACCTCCTGCCCGTCGGCTATTTCCATGTCGTGTTCACCCTGCCTGCCGAGGTCGCCGCGATCGCCTTCCACAACAAGGCGCTCGTCTATGACCTGCTGTTCAAGGCCGCGGCCGATACGATGCTCACGATCGCCGCCGACCCGAAGCATCTTGGCGCCCGGATCGGCATCACCGCCGTGCTTCACACCTGGGGCTCGGCGCTGACCCATCATCCCCACATCCACATGATCGTGCCGGGCGGCGGCATCTCGCGCGATGGAACACGCTGGATATCCGCCCGCCCCGCCTTCCTGCTCCCGGTCCGCGTCCTTGGTGCCCTGTTTCGCCGCCTGTTCCTGACCCGGCTGCGCGCGCTGCACGATGACGGCAAGCTCGCCTTCTTTGGCAGCCTGACGCATCTTGCCGAACGACGCGCATTCCTGCGCCACCTCTCGCCCGTCAGGAAGAAGCGCTGGGTGGTCTATGCCAAGCCGCCGTTTGCGGGCCCCGAGGCGGTGCTCGCCTATCTGTCTCGATACACCCACCGGGTCGCCATATCGAACAGCCGCCTCCTCCGCTTCGACGATGCCGGGGTCACCTTCCGCTACAAGGATTATCGCAAGGCCGGCGCCGGACGGCAGCAGGTCATGACACTCGCCGCCGACGAGTTCATCCGCCGCTTCCTCCTCCACGCCCTGCCTCGCGGATTCCACCGCATCCGCCACTATGGCCTCCTCGCCAGCGCACGCCGCAAGGATCATCTCGAACGCGCGCGACGTCTGCTCGATGTCGCGCCTCCCCCGTCCGAGGAACCGACCGACGATGCAGAGCCCCGACCGACCTGCCCGTGCTGTGGCGGCATCATGATCGTCATCGAGGTGTTCGAGCGCCGTTATCAGCCTCGCGCGCCGCCACCGCCATCCCTCGCACCCGGGACACCTACGCCGTGATCCGGCACGGCCTGGCACCGACACGATCCAGCGCACCCCCGCCCCTGGAAGCGACCCCGCTCGCGCCGGTGCTGCTCAAAAGCAGACGTCGCCATATCAAAATCGGCCCGTCCGCTTTTCCACGTCCGCTTTTGCGATCTAAATTCAGAAGGTCCGCTATCGCGCACGTCCGCTTTTGGGCAACATCTGGCCTTCCCACCATCAGCACAAAACTGCTTTCCCCATAGCTCAGCCCACGATCCCCGCGGTTCGGGCATCGAAGACTTTCTGACGCCTAACGGCGTCTGAAACTCTCAACGATTTCGGACGGTCCGCTTCTGGAAGCAAATCGGGAGAAGCAGACGTAGAATAAGCCGCACAGCGAAAGGGCGGACATGCCATTCGGGCGCGTGTCAACTTGGCGCCGCGCATGAAGCTATGTTGACCTCCCGAAGTCGGCTATTCCCCTCTGCTCGGAGCGGGAGAAGGAGCAGATGGATCGGCTGGACGCCATGCGGGTCTTATTGGCGGTCGTCGATGCCGGCAGCCTGTCAGCCGGAAGCCGCGCGCTTGGATCTCCTTTGCCCAGCGTCAGTCGTAAGGTTGCCGAACTCGAGCGCTACCTTGGAACCAATCTGCTCGTCAGGACGAGCCGCAACATTCAGTTGACCGACGCGGGCCGCGACTATGTCGAAGCGGCGCGGCGTATCATCGCCGACCTAGAAGAAACCGAACGCCGGGCATCTGGGGAATATCAAACGCCCCGCGGAGAGTTGTCGATCACAATGCCGATCGAATTCGGCGTGCGGCACGTCATCCCGATCGCGCTCGCCTTCATCGACGAATATCCCGAAGTCACACTGAATCTCATTACCTCCGACCGGCTCGTCCACATGGTCGACGAGCATGTCGACGTCGCGATCCGCCTCGGCCATTTGCCCGACAGCGCGCTCTTTGCGGTCAAGGCTGGCGAGTTTCGCCTGATCGCCTGTGCCAGCCCTGCCTATCTGGACCGGCGCGGAGCGCCGACCAGCCCGCGCGAACTTTCCGGGCATGACGGGATCATGTTCGGACCGCTGCCGATGTTCTGGGGCTACCGCATCGATGGCGAGGATGTGATGTGCACGCCGCGTCCGCGGGTCTCAGTCAACAGCGCGGCAGGAAATCTTGCGGCGGTGCTGAGCGGCGTGGGCGTCGCGCGGCTCTTCGACTATCAGGTGTCGGAGCATCTTCAGTCGGGCGCGCTCGTGCGCATTCTTCCTGATGCCGATGGCGAGCCGCGCCCCGTTCATATCGTTTACCCGCGCCAAGGTCTCCTGCCGCTCAAGGTCCGCGCCTTCATCGACTGGGCCTCGCCGCGCCTGCGCGCATCGTGCACCGGACTGGACTGCGGCTGACCGCGATGCCGAGAATGAGAGGCTTGCTCTCGCTTTCCCTTTCTACCGCCATTCTCCCCACCCTCTAAATCGCTCTGGTCGCCCCGATCAAACCGGTCGGTCGGCATCCCAACCTTCTTCGAAAGGAAGAGCGATGAACGAAGCAAAGGGCACTGCCCTCATCACTGGCGGCTCCACCGGAATCGGTGCGATCTATGCCGACCGCCTGGCGCGCCAAGGATATGATCTGATCCTGGTTGCGCGCAACGCCGCAAAGCTGGATCAGGTCGCCGCAACCATTCGCACAGCCACCGGTCGCAATGTCGACACCGTGCCCGCCGACCTCTCCAATCCCGGCGAGCTGCGCCTGATCGAAGCGCGCCTCATCAACGATCGCCGCATCACGATGCTGGTCAACAATGCGGGTATCGGCGCGCCGGTCCCGACGTGGCAGGCCGACATCGATCAGATGGAATCAATGATCGACATCAATGCGACCGCGCTCGCCCGGCTGACCTATGCCGTCGCCCAGCGTTTTGCTGCAGCCGGCAACGGCACGATCATCAACATCGCATCGACCGTCGCGATCGCCCCCGAGTTCATGCTCAACGGCGTCTACGGCGCGACCAAGGCCTTCGTCGTGGCGCTCACGGCTTCGCTGCACGCCGAGCTCGCCGACAAGGGCGTCCGCGTCCAGGTTGTCCTGCCCGGCGCGACGGCGACCGAATTCTGGGACCTGTCGGGTGTGCCGCTGTCCGGCGTCCCCGCCGAGATCGTGATGTCGGCCGACGCCATGGTCGACGCGGCGCTCGCCGGTCTCGAACTTGGCGAGACCGTCACCATTCCCGCGCTCCCCGATGCCGCTGAGTGGACCGCGTTCGAAGCGGCCCGGACCGCGATGCTCCCCAATCTGTCGCTGACCAACCCGGCCGATCGATATCGGGCCGTTGCCGCCGCCGCTTGAACGCCCTCGACCAGTCCGAAACAGGAGAAAGACTATGTCCCCCGCCAAATCAATTTCGCTCCGCCGCCTGCTGTCCACCGCCATTTCTGTCGCGGCGCTCGGCATGACCCTCCAGTCCAGCCCGAGCTTCGCCAGCAGCGCTGGCCCGTCCACCGCTATCACGGTCTCGGCCGCTGCGGCGGTCGCCGCACCGCAAGACGAGTCCATCCGCCCGTTTCATGTGATCCTCCCCGAAGAGGCGCTCACGGATCTTCGCCGCCGTCTCGCCGAGACGCGCTGGCCCGATCGCGAAAAGGTTTCGGACGCATCGCAGGGTGTGCAACTCGACCGTCTCGAACCCCTCGTCCGTTATTGGGGCACTGACTATGACTGGCGCAAGGGCGAAGCCCGCCTCAACGCCGTGCCGCAGTTCATCACCACCATCGACGGTCTCGACATCCAGTTCATCCACATCCGCTCGAAGCATAAGGGTGCGATGCCGCTGCTCATGACGCACGGCTGGCCCGGCTCACCGTTCGAGCTGCTGAAAACCGTCGGACCGCTTACCGATCCGACCGCGCACGGCGGGAAGGCCGAAGACGCCTTCGACCTGATCATGCCGACCTATCCGGGTTATGGGTTTTCCGGCAAGCCGAACGAGGCATGGGATCCGGCCCGGGTGGCGCGCGCCTGGGATGTGCTGATGAAGCGTCTCGGCTACAAGAATTATGTGTCGCAGGGCGGCGATTGGGGCGCGATCATTTCGCAGGTGCTGGCCGTGCAGGCACCCGAAGGCTTGCTTGGCATCCATACCAATATGCCGGGCACCGTTCCGCCGGGCGTTCTCAAGCTCGTCCGCGCCAAGCAACCGGCTCCGGACAGCTATTCTCCCGAAGAGAAGATCGCCTACGCCGGTCTCGAGACCTTCTACGGCAAGGGCTTCGGCTATGCCGAAATGATGAACACGCGCCCGCAGACGCTCGGCTACGGCCTGTCGGACTCTCCGGTCGGGCTTGCAGCTTTCCTCTACGAGAAGATCGCGACCTGGACGGATAGCGGTGGCAATCCCGAAAGCGTGCTGACGCGCGACGAGATACTCGACAACATCACCCTTTACTGGCTGACCAACACCGGAACCTCGTCATCGCGCAGCTATTGGGATGCCGCGCAGGGCCCGGGCGGTCCGTTCAACGCGATCGAGATCAGCAAGGTGCCGGTCGCGGTGACCGTCTTCCCCGGCGAGATCTATCGCGCGCCGCGCAGCTGGGGCGAAAAGAGCTTCAAGAAGCTCATCTACTGGAACGAGGTCGACAAGGGCGGTCATTTCGCCGCCTGGGAACAGCCCGAGCTGTTCGCTGCCGAGATCCGCGCCGCCTTCCGCCCCTTGCGCGAGAAGAAGTGAACGACTGACGACCCCCTCATCAAAGGAACAAGATCATGAGCAAGCCCGACAAGAACCTCTACACCGCCAAGACCCACACCACCGGAGGCCGCGATGGCAAATCGGCCAGCTCGGACGGAAGGCTCGACGTCAAGCTTTCCAGTCCCGGCGGGCCGGGCGGCGGGACCAACCCCGAACAATTGTTCGCCGCTGGCTGGTCGGCGTGTTTCGAGGGCGCAATGGGCCTTGCCGCCAAGAAGCTGGACGTCAAACTCCCAGCCGATCTCGCGATCGATGCCGAGGTTGATCTGGGAATGACCGGCGATGCCTATCTGCTTCAGGCGCGCCTCAATATCAGCTTGCCCGGCGTCGACAAGGAAACGGCTCGCGCGATCGTCGATATGGCGCACCAGACCTGTCCCTATTCGAAAGCGACGCGCGGCAACATCAATGTCGAGATCAACCTCGTCTGATCGCCTGCCATTCGTGAGCCGTCACCGGCGTCCCATCCAGGAGCAAGAAAATGAACACTCAACTGAAACGAAAGATTGCGTTCGCGCTCCTGATGGGCGTCGTGACGACGGGAATTATCTCCTTTTCGCTACTCGCCATCAACTTCGGCTTCCCAACGAATTTCGTCGCGAAATGGCTTCGATCCTGGGCCGTCGCCTACGCCATCGTCATACCAGCCATTCTCCTGATCAGCCCCCGCCTGCAGGCTCAGGTGGACCGCGTCATCCACTGAACCCGCAGGCAGGCGGCGCTCGATCGCACCGAGATGCTCGAAGTTCGGCAGTAGTCTGGCCCACCGTTGCAGAACCGCGCCAAGCTTGCATGATCTCCGAGCCGGTCAGGCCGACAGGAGCCTTTCTTCCACGGTGGCCGAGCGGCTCAGCTTTTCCCAATGCAGATCAGAAGCGCGCCTCGCGTCGCCTGAACCAATGCCCATTTCGAACGAGTCTGCGCCGGCAAGAATTCGGGAGGGTGGATCGTCCAGTGCAGCCACTTGAAGGATCATCGCTGCCACGCCGTCGGGATCGCGCAAGATGTTGTTGTACTCGGGCGATTGCATCATCCCGATCGTCGTCCCGACGGTCGCCTCATAGGCCGGGCCGAACGGCGAGACCTGCAGCGAGCCGGCTTCGGCAAAGCGCGTGCGCATCGCACCGGGTTCGACCGCCGTGACCTGGATACCGAGGGAGCCGACTTCCAGCGCGAGCGTTTCGGCAAGCGCCGAGACCGCGGCCTTGGACGCATAATAGACGCCGGCCCCTGCGGTGGCGATACGTGCCCCGATGGAAGAGACAAGCAGGATGCGACCGCGCGCCCGTGCCCGCATCGTCGGGAGCACCGCCCGGGTCAGATTGACCGCGCCAAGGAAATTGGTCGACAGCTGTGCCTCGATGAGTTCGAGCGGCATATCTTCGATCGACCCGACGCCCGAAAAGCCGGCATTGTTGATCAAGACATCGAGGCGTCCGAACTTATCAACAGCTTGCCGGACAGCGTCGCGCGCACCCTCGGCATCTGTGACATCGAGCCTCACGGCCAGCAATTGCCCGGAATAGCGCGCGGCCAGGTCTTCAAGAACTGCGGGGTTACGGGCCGTCGCAACGACATTGTGGCCTTGCGCGAGCGCGGCCTCCACTATCGAGCGGCCGAGTCCGACCGAGCTGCCGGTCACGAAATATGTTTCTGTCATGATGATTCCTTTGGAAGCGGGGAGCGCGCCAACATAGGAACAGCGATAAGGTTTGACAATGACTGAGTAGTCAGTCATTTATAGTGAAGACTGAAAGGGACGATTTTGGCGAGACCAAAGAGCGAGCAGAAGCGAAACGCCATCCTTGCGGCAACGACCGGGTTGATCGCAGAGCAGGGTCTGGGCGCGCCAACTGCGGAGATCGCAAAACAGGCCGGCGTGCCGCATGGCTCGGTCTTTGCCTATTTCAACACCAAGGCCGAATTGCTGCGGACCCTCTATGTCGAGCTGAGCGCGGAGATGACCGACACGGTGATGGCCGATATGCCCGGTGACGAAAGCGCTCGAGACCAGTTTCGTCATCTGTGGGTTCGCTGGACGCATTGGGGCGCATCGAACCCGTCGAAGCGGCGCGCGCAGGCGATCCTGAAGTTGTCGGTCGAGCGCCGCCAAGCCGATGATTATGCTTCACCGGTTTTCAAGATAATTGAGCGTGCGAGCGAGCATGGCACCCTCGGGGATGGGCCGCCGCTCTACGTCATCGAACTTGTCGATGCCTGGGTGTCGACGACAATCGACTTCATGATCGGCCATCCCAAGGAAGCCGACGAATATTGTGAGCGCGGGTTTAACGCCATGTGGCACGCCTTGAATTGAGACGATCTCTCGACGTTTGATGGGTTGGGTAGCTTTCGGCGCCCTTGCATTTCCCATGCTGACGATCCGGCAGCATCGGGCGCGTCGCGCGCCCACTGGAGACCTTCGATGCCCAGACAAATGAAATACGCCCTAGCGCTTTTGGTCGCATTCGCCTTCGCCGCGCCCGCTTCCGCGCAGACCGCACGAGACATCGTCGGGCCCGCTGGCGTCGTCCCTTGGAGCGCACCGCAACTGCCAGCGCGGATCATCGTCGACCCTCCGCTTCCCGGCCCTCTCGCCCGCGGCCAAGTCTTCATCCAGTATCGTGCCGACAATCTGCGAATCCAGCCGGTGTTCGGTCCGAACGCGCTCGATGTCTCACCGCGCATCGGCCATATCCACGTCACCGTCGATCGCGCGCCTTGGCACTGGGCCGACGCCAGCGGCGAACCGGTCATTCTGGTTGGGTTACCGCCCGGCCCGCACGAGGTCGAGTTCATCCTCGCCGATGCGAACCACATGCCGCTCGATCGCGCGGTTGTCGCGTTCACCGTGCCGGCGACAACCACACCGCATCATTGATCCAAACCGCCGATCCCCTTGGGCAAACCAAAAAAGGATATCATCATGACCGATCATAGCGACACCGATCGCAGGCTTTTCCTCCAGACGGCCGGGCTTGGCGCAGCCGGAATGGCAATGACGGCCCTCGGCCTGCCCGGCACATCACAAGCCGCGCTACTTGCCCCGACGCGACCCATGGCCGCCGGCTCCTCTCCCACGTTGGGGCCGTTGCGGCAGATACGGGCAGGCGAACTGGACATCGCCTATATCGAAATGGGTCCGCCCAAGGGGCAGGTCGCCATTCTCTTACACGGCTGGCCGTATGACATCCATTGTTACGAAGAGGTCGCGCCGCTGCTTGCCAAGGCAGGCTACCGCGTGATTATTCCCTATCTGCGCGGATATGGTGCCACGCGGTTCGTTGCGGCCGACACGCTGCGCAACGGTCAGCAAGCCGCGTTGGCACAGGATGTGATCGCGCTGATGGATGCGCTCAGGATCCAGACCACGACGGTTGCAGGATGCGACTGGGGTGCACGCACCGCCTGCATCGTTGCCGCGATCTGGCCCGAGCGCGTCACTGCACTGGTGTCGGTCAGCGGCTATCTCATCGGCAGTCAGCAGGCCAATGTCATGCCGCTACCTCCGAAAGCCGAGCTGAGCTGGTGGTACCAATTCTACTTTGCGACCGACCGCGGCGAGCGCGGTTATGAGGCCAATCGCAAGGAGTTCGCCAAACTCATCTGGCATACGGCATCGCCCGAATGGAAGTTCGATGATGCGACCTTCGACCGATCGGCGCAGGCATTCGACAATCCCGACCATGTCGCGATCGTGATCCATAATTACCGCTGGCGATTGGGTGCGGCAGCAGGCGATCCGAAATATGATGCACTGGAAAAGCGTCTCGCCGAAAGCCCGACCATCGGCGTGCCGACGATCACCCTTGAAGGCGACGCGAATGGCGCTCCGCACCCCGATCCAGCCGCCTATGCCAAGAAATTCACGGGGAAATACGCTCACCGCAATATCACTGGCGGCATCGGGCATAATCTACCGCAAGAGGCGCCCAAGGCTTTTGCCGACGCCGTACTGCAGGCGGCGACTCCGGCATGACAAGCGGAACGTCGAACGCAAAGAATGTAACGTCCCTGCCCTCGCAACCGAAACGCACAGGCGCGGGGAACGCAGCCGCATGTCCGGCCCTTGAAGGGCTGGCACGCATCAGAAGGAAATAGGTCAATGCTACGCAAAAGACGCGGTTTGGGATTTGCGGCGATCGCGGTTACCGCGGCGATCGGCGCGGTCGTCTATTGCTTCGGCGACATACCGGGCGGCCGCTTGAACCCGACGCCCAGCCCGATCCCGAGCGCCGCCGCCGCCGAATATCCCGGCCAGCCGCTTGTGGCCCTTGCCGGCAACGGTCCCTGGCTCAACACGACTAAGCGCACGCCGCAGGCACTGCGCGGCAAAGTCGTTCTTGTCAATTTCTGGACCTATTCGTGCATAAACTCGCTGCGGCCCCTGCCCTATATTCGCGACTGGGCCGCGAAGTATAAAGACGACGGTCTGATCGTCATCGGTGTCCACACACCCGAATTCGCTTTCGAAAAGGATGGTGACAAGGTCCGACGCGCCGTGGCGGAACTCGGCGTCACCTGGCCGGTCAAGCTCGACAGCGACCATGCGACCTGGAGGCTGTTCGGCAACGACGGCTGGCCAGGATTCTATTTCATCGATGCCAAAGGCCAGGTCCGCCACCATCGTCTCGGCGAGGGCGATTATGCGGCGTCCGAACGGCTGCTCCAGCAACTCCTCGCCGAAGCCAAGGCTGCGCCAATCAATGAAAAACTGACTGGCGACATCGGCAAGGGGATAGAGGCGGCTCCCGATTGGGACCAACTGCGCTCGCCCGAGACCTATGTCGGATACCGACAGGCCGACCGCCTCGCCGCGCCGCAACGGTTGAAGCGGGACGCTCCCCTCACCTATAGCCTTCCCTCTTCCGTCCCGGCCAACCAATGGGGCTTGGGCGGAGCATGGACCGTCGGCGCCGAGTCCGCACGCGCCGACGCCGCGTCGGCGAAGATACGCTATCGCTTCGAGGCGCGTGACCTGCACATGGTCCTCGGCGCGCGCGGCGACGGAACACCCGCCCGCTTCCGCGTGACGCTCGATGGTTTGCCGCCCGGAACAGATCATGGTGTGGATACCGATGCGAACGGCATGGGCACCGTTACCAAGGACAGGCTCTACCAGCTCGTTCGCCAGTCCGCGGCCGTCAGAGCCCGGACATTCGAGATCGAATTCCTCGACCCCGGTGCTCGCGCCTATGTCTTCACCTTTGGATAGCTGTCGGTCTTGGCCGATCGTGGACAGTCTGCACCCTGCCTAAATATGCGCTGAAGCAGCCGCCGAGCCGAGCGCCGGGGACCGAATTGGCGTCTCCATACTATTTCGTAGCGGAGTTTGCGTCCAAGGCATGATCTTCCGCGGAGCGGTCGCTGGCGCGACCCAGGTGATCACTCCGTGGTGGGGGCGATGTTTTTGCGATTGCATTCATCGTTGAAGGGCGGTGCGAAGGAGACTTCGCGCCGCCTTTTTACCGCTCGACGCCGATCGGGCCTCGCCGATTGCGGGATTGGCGCCGCGCATGTGTCAACGATGCAGATGGTGTATCAAGGATCGTCAAGGGATCGGGGGGGTGCGATGGCAGCAAGCACAAGACGGTGGTGGGATCGGATTTTTTGGGCGGTAGTTGTCGTCGATGCCATCGGTGCGCTGACGTTGATTTTTGCAAGCGAAGGAAACCAGGATGCGGCGGGGCGCGGCGTGCAGTCGGGTTTGGGGATCATTCTGCTGATCATTGTCGCGGTGCTGGCCGGCCTGGGCTGGCTTTTCAAGACGCCCTTCGTGCGCGTGCCGGTGTTCATTGCGATGGCGCTGCCGGGCTTGTGGCTCGCGTCCGCCTATCTGTCGCAATGAATGAGGCCCGGAAAATGCCGCAAAGTCGCGCGGCGCGGCACGGCAAGAAATGGGCGTAAGCGGACTCTCTGTCGCGATTATCAACGCTGACTCGACTCATGACCAAATAGGCCTAGCGTGATGGCGCAATGACTTTCCTGCGACCCGGAAAGCCGTTGGGGCTTCCTTTGGTCATGACGGCAGAGGACGGAAGGGCTTCGTTATACGGCGAGGCCCTTCTTTGTCGCGCTGCACGCAAATCATCGGCACCGCAAATTTCATATCTTTAGGAATTGCTCAGCCAATAGAGTAGCGTCCGGCGAAATTCGGAGGTGCAGATGACGGTCGAAGCCCTGGGACTATTCACACGTCGATCGATGCTGGCCGGGGCCATCGGGGCGGCGGCGATGTCCGGCTTGCCGCTGCGCGCAAAGGATGCTGCTTTCCGGGTGCCGGTCGTCGACTCGCTCACGCTGACCGTTCTCACCGACAGCGGGACATTCGGACCTTTTCTTCCCGATCTGGACCTGCCCGGTCTAAAGGTGTTGCGTGCCGGCAACGGAAGCCCTCCAGGCTACACCCGCATGTCGCCCAAAGCCTTGATGGGGGAGTTCGGTCTTTCCCTGCTCGCGGATTCGCGCGTCGGAGACGCGTCACGCCGGGTGCTCGTCGACTTCGGCTACACGGCTGAGGTCCTCGCCAACAATATGGGGATGCTCGGTATCGATCCATCGAGCATCGACGCGTCCGTGCTGAGCCATGGGCACCTCGATCACTACGGCGGCTTTCCTGCCATGACCGGCAGCGCAGAAAAACGCGGTCGTCCGCTGCCGCTCTACGTCGGCGGGGAGGAAACCTTCTGCGAGCGGGTCGCGATGATCGGCGATCCGCCGCCGGTGATGGGCATTCTAGATCGCGCGGCGCTGACCAAAGCCGGTTACGAAGTCCGCATCTCGCCGACGCCTCAGATCGTCGCCGATCAGGCGTTCACGACCGGGATCATCCCGCTCGAGACATTCGAGCGCACCGCGATCCCGACGCGGATGCGGCCCGGAGCCGGCTGCGAGCGGACCGGACTGCGCAGCGACAAGCGTGATCTGGCCGAAGTCACCGACGACGGCGAGCATGAGCTCGCCACCTGCTATGCCATCAAGGGACTTGGCTTGGTGGTGATTGCATCGTGTAGCCATCGCGGCGTCCTCAATTCGGTCCGGCGCGCGCAGGCGATCAGCGGCATTTCAAAGGTGCAAATGGTGATCGGCGGCTTCCATCTCGTCCGCCCGCGCACCGAGGAGGAGGCGCGGCAGACCGTCTCAGCGTTCAAGGTGATCGATCCCGACTATATCGTGCCGATGCACTGCACCGGCGAGGTCTTTATCGAGGAAGCCATCCGGCAGATGCCCTCAAAGGTCATCCGTCCCTATGTCGGTACGCGCTTAGCAATGGCATGAAGGCAAAAATTGGCCGATTTGAGACGGTCAGCTATTAGGCGCGTAAGGGTAGAAAGCTGACGTTCCCGACCGAAGCACTTTAATCAGATGGGACCCCGCTGATGCTACCTGACGCAATATCGTCGAGCCGTGAAAGCACCACGCGATAGAGAGACATTGTCTGAGAAAATCGTATGTCAGGCTTGTCGCCGGCTTTCACCGCGAGCCCAGCCAATTCCTGGTCCTTCTGAAGAGCTGACAGCGCAATTTTCCGAAATCCCACAGGATCGTCGGCGGGGCTGAACAAACGAGTCACCGCTGTTAGCTCGTCGAGCGCATAACTCATCTCGTCCACGTTGGAGCCGCCCGATTCCGAAGCGGCGCTCTGATAACGGGTTTCAGCCATGACGACGTTCAGCTTTACGATTCTTGGGTCAATACCCGTCCAGCGCGTATCCCAATCCCCATTATCCTTCCGATCCCGGCCATAGATTTCGAGAAAGCGTTCAGCGGGGCCATAATCACCATTCAGAACTGTCGCCAAAGCGTCGAGATACATCAGGTTTTTGGCGCGTCTCTCGAAGTTGTCTGTGGCGCAGGCGTTTTTGGCCACTTGGGGAGCATATTCCGGAAGATCGCAAAAATCGGTTCCCCCCTCGAACGCATTTTCCGCGACAGCCTTCAGCCCTTCGGTTCGCTGTTGCTGCGCCATCAGGACCGCATGCGCCACATCTTCAAATGATCCGGTTTGCTGCGCATCGAACAATGCTACGCGAATGCGCAGTTCGCTCCGCTTAGTGTCCATACCTTCGTCAACGATGAGTTCGTCAAAGCGGGCTTTCGCAGCGGTAGACGCCGTCCCGGGAAAGGCAATTTTGGCTCGGAGCTCGTCATATTCATCAATCCAGTTCGATGCTAGATTCCTCAAGCGGACCGAGTTGAAACGATCCCCTGCCGCCAGAGCGACGTCAGCTATCTCTAAGGGAGAAGACAGCTGCGCCAACGGACGATACAAATTTTCTGTCAGCAGAATTTGCTGCTTGTCTTCCGATTTTTCTTGCCCCGAGTTTGAACGCCGCGCGGCGCCTACGATCTGCGCCATCACGCGATCGATGTCCTTCGCCGCTTTCCGAACCTGCGGACGGTATGCCGCGTGGCGATCGGCAATGTAATTTACTGCTGCAAACGCAGTTTCTTCCGTACCGAACCGGAGATGCCAATCAATCAGGTCGACGGCACGTAAAGGCCCTCCGCAAGCTTGAACACCTTTCCTGAAACTGAGAGGGACTGGTGTCGCTTTGATGGCTTTGACTTCGGCTGGCGTGCCGTTCCAAACGCGAAGAACGGGAAGGCATATCTCTCCCTCTTCAATTTTTTCATCGCTGGATTGCGCGTATGCACCGGGAGCAGTGGTGAGCAGCATCGCACACACAAGCGCAATTGGAGACACAACATGCCTCCATGCCTGTAGTCTGTGGGCCGGCCGTATCTTCATCATTGCGCCCTCGTCATATCCCTCGAACGTGATGGCATTTGGTCGTTAAGACAAAGTTCGACTGCCAACCAAGAATGCGGCCACATCGGATCTATCACCTAAGGATTACAATGGCCGCTTGCAGACTGTCTGGATTCTGGACGCAAGCTCGAGATAGCGGACGTTCGGCTCGACGGGCGGGATTAGCGAGGCAAGCCCCTAGGGTCAGGACCCATTGATTTGCGGTGATGGCTGTGATTCAGGCGGCTGCGAAGGAGCCTGAATTTGAGCGATTTATTCTGGCTGACGGACGAGCAGATGGCTCGGCTTCAGCCCTATTTTCCCAAGAGCCATGGCCGCGAGCGCGTTGATGATCGGCGCGTTTTGAGCGGGATCATCTTCGTCAACCGCAATGGGCTGAGGTGGCGCGATGCGCCGAGGGAATACGGCCCGGCGAAGACGCTCTACAATCGCTGGAAGCGGTGGAGCGACAAAGGCATCTTCATCCGCATAATGGAAGGCCTGGCGACACCTCAGGCTCCCGAGCGCAAAACGATCATGATCGACGCGACCTATCTTAAAGCGCACCGCACGGCGTCGAGCCTGCGGGTAAAAAAGGGGGTCCAGGACGCCTGATCGGCCGGACGAAAGGCGGCATGAACACCAAGCTTCATGCCGTGAGTGATGCGAATGGTCGTCCAATCAGCTTCTTCCTGACCGCCGGACCGGTCAGCGACTACACTGGCGCGGCCGCTTTGCTCGACAGTCTGCCCAACGCGCAATGGATGCTGGCCGACCGAGGCTATGATGCCGACTGGTTCCGCGACGCCCTGCAGGAGAAGGGTATCACGCCCTGCATCCCGGGCCGGAAAATACGGAACAAAACCGTCAAATATGACAAGCGCCGCTACAAACGCCGCAACCGCATCGAGATCTTGTTCGGCCGCCTGAAGGACTGGAGGCGGGTCGCGACGCGCTACAATCGGTGCCCGAAGGCCTCCTTCTCTGCCGTGGCTCTCGCCGCAACCGTCATCTTCTGGCTCTGATCAATGAGTCCTGACCCTAACATGTACGCCGCGATGGCGAATCTTCCCGCTTTGCTCGAAAGCTATAATTTCGCCTACGGCAAGTTCCGCAGCGAAGGCGGGTTTACCCCCGTCGAGCAGGAAATCGTGCTGCTGGCGATCAGCCGCGTCAACGAGTGCCATTATTGCGTCGCCGCACACAGCTTTGTCGCCGACGCCATGTCGAAGGTGCCGACCGAGGTGACCGACGCAATCCGCGCCGATCAGCCGATCGCCGACGCAAAGCTCGAGACGCTTCGCCGTTTTGCCGCCACGATGACCGAAAGCCGCGGCACTCCGTCGCCGGCCGAAGCCGAGGCGTTTCTCGCTGCGGGATATGAGGAAACCCACATCCTCGGCATCATCCTCGCGCTGAGCGCGAAGATCATCTCAAACTACAGCAACCACATCTTCCACACCGAAGTCGACCCCGCCTTCGCGGGCCGCGCCTGGACGCCGCCTGCCTGAGTCGGGTCGTCTGCCTTCCGGCATCGGCCCGTTCGCAAACAGCCCCCAAAGCCGTGCGAATGAGCCGTAACGCCGGCGGAACCCCATCGCCGCCGGGTCGCATTCAGCGGCGGTGGGGTTTCTTGGCGAAATGTCTCGCCGGCCAGTCCGGTGCGGGCGTTTCGGCGCATCAAAAGCCGACCCGCGTGCAAATAAACCCGACCGAAGAGAGGATATTCCATGCTAAAGAAGATCGCGCTCAGCCTGTCGGTCGCAACTTTCGGCCTTGTCGTGCCGTTGCTCGAAATCAACGCCACCCATGTCTTCAACCCCATGTGGCCCGGCCATGCGCGCCTTCATGAAGTCTGGCAGCTCGGCACCAACAGCATGATTGCCCTCGTCTGCCTGTGGCTCGCCTGGCGGCGCGCCGACATTCGCAGTGCAGCGGCGCTGGGGCTGATCGTAGTGCTGGGCTTTCTCGCCGCCTTTGTGCTTGGCCCGACCTATGGCGGTTCGATGCGACACAGCGATGGCAGTGAATTGACAATCGCGGGCGTCAATGCCGCGGTGATCGTCATGGTTGCCGCCGCCGCCGTGCTTGGGCTGTTGTGGGCGCGGCCCGCCGCGCCCCGCCGTTTGCAATAAGACCGGGCGGCGAGTGCAGCGCACCGGCGCGGCGTGCTATGCCGGCCCCGACTCCAGCCCCCATTTCTCGGCCAGTAATGAATAGCTGCGTTCCGCCGCATGGGCGCCGGACGCGATTTCGCCCTGCGCCAGTCGCGCCACGCGCGCCGCGCGCTCGGCCTTGCCCTCGGCGAGCGGGTCGATACGGACGCCCGCGCCCTCGACGATGCGGTTCATGAAATTGAACAGCGCGCAGACGCTGATCGCTGCAAACAACGCATCCTCGCTCCAGCCCGCGGCATAAACCGCTGCTGCGTCGCGAGCTCCGATCTTGGCAGGCTCGCGGGTGAGCTTGGCGACAAAGGCGAGGAGCGGCTTGAGCGCCGGATCGATCGCGGCGGCCTCGACATCGTGCAGCAGGCTTTCGAGCAATGCCGGGTCGATGCCGAAAGCTTCGGCGGCGAGCACGTGCGAGCCATGGCAATAGGTACACGCGTTGAGTCCCGACACATAGGCCGCGATCAGTTCGCGCGTCGCGACCGTCAGCGGCGAGCGGTCGCGCAAAATATCGTCATGATAGGCAAGGAGCGCCGGAACGCCCTTGGCAAATCGACGGAACACGTCGGCGAGCTGGGCGTCGTCCGGGAGCGAGGGAAATATGGACATGCTATTTTCCTAACGAAACATGCGCCAGGCGGTCACCGATCGCTGAACGACAGTGATCAGGCAAAGCGCGGCGTAAATTGCGGCGATCGGGAGAAAATGCTGGGGCATCAGGCACATCAGCACGAAGCAGGCGATCGTCTCCGCCCCCTCAGCGAGGCCGGTGCTGTAGAAAAAACTCTTACGGCCATGCGCCGCAGTCTCGACGCCGCGTTTCGCGGCGAGCGTCGCATAGGCAAGAAAGCTTGTACCGGTGAGCGCGAAGGCCGCGACCAGCAGCAAGGCAGCGAAGCTGTTGTGCGGCGTCGCCACCGCAAACCCTACCGGGACCGCGACATAGAAGACGAAATCGGCGACGATATCGAGATAGCCGCCGAAATCAGTCAACCCTGTCGCGCGCGCGACCGCGCCATCGAGCCCGTCGAGCAGGCGATTGAGGAGAATAAGCGCGAGCCCTGCCGCGTAAAGGCCGTCGGCGATGGCCGCCGCGGCCGCGAGTCCCGCGAACATGCCGGCAAGGGTCACCGCATCGGCGCCAATCCCCCAGGCGGCGAGCCGGCGTCCCGCCGCATTCAGCGGCGGATCGATCAGGGGACGAAGACGCGCATCGAACATCGCTTTACGCCCAGGTCACGAGGCCGATGACCGCCCCGGTCATCGCCGATGCCATATTGCCTGCGACCCAGCTTTTCATCCCGAGCTCGGCGACATCGCGGCGGCGGGCCGGCGCCAATGTCGCGACGGTCGATACCAGGAGGCCGACGCTCGCGAGATTGGCGACCCCGCTAAGCGCGTAGGTTGTGATCAGCAGGCTGCGCGGATCGAGCGTTCCCGCGGGCATGGCGGCAAGGCCGAGATAGGCCACATATTCGTTGAGAATCGCCTTGGTCCCCATCAGCCCGCCCGCAGCAGGCGCCTGATCCCAGGGAACGCCGATCGCCCACATTACTGGCGCAAACAGCCAGCCGAACAGGCGCTGGAGCGTCAGCGGCGCCCCATTGGCGGGCGGCAGCAGCGCGAGCAGCTGGTCGGCAAGATTGACGAGCGCGAAAACGACGATGATGATACCGATCACCGCGAGGACGAGCTGAACGCCCTCCATCGTGCCGCGGATGACCGCGTCCATGCTGCTCTCGTAGGCAAGGTCGGGCTCGGCGGCATCGGCGCCCGGCGATCCGTCGCCCGGCACCATGATCCGCGCGACCAGCACCGCGGCGGGAAGCGAAATGAGGGACGCGACGATCATGTGGCCGACCGCGTTCGGCACCGTCTTCGCCAGGGTTGTCGCATACAGGATGAGGATCGCGCCCGAGATCGTCGCCATGATCATCACCATGATCATGAACAGTTCGGCGCGGCTCATCCGGTCGAACCAGGCGCGCAGCACAAGCGGCGATTCGACGACGCCGAGGAAGATGGTGGCGCCTCCGCCAAGGCCGACGACCCCGCTGACCCCAAGCGTCTTGCGCAGCGCCCATGACAGCCCGCGAACCAGCGCGCGCAGCACGCCCCAGTGCCAGAGCAACGCCGAGATCGCCGAAAAGACGATGATCAGTGGCAGGATCTGGAAGGCGATCACGACCGGCGGCTCGGCGCCGGGCTTGAGCAGGAACGGAATCGGGGCGCCGCCGGTATAGCCGAACATATAGCTAGACCCGACGAGCGTCGCTTTCTCGATCGCCGCCACCGCGCCATTGGCAAAACCGACAAGGGTCCAGACGAAGGGGATGTGGGTCACCGCGAAGGCGATGGCGAGCTGGAGCAGCAGCGCGCCGCCGATCCAGCGCCAACCGGGCCGGGCGCGGCGATCCTCGGAGAGGAGCCAGGCCAGCAGCAGGATCGCCGTCAGGCCGACAAGTCCCTGCAGGTTTGCGAGCCACGCCATCCGCCTATTCCTCCCCTAGAATTTCCATGCCGCGCCGAACTGGAACTGGCGCGGCGGCCCGGCATTGCGCTGCACGAATGGTGCCCCGCCTCCGAACTGCACCTGATTGGACGTTGTCGCGGCATTCGCAAAGCCCGATTCATTGTTGGCGTTGAACAGGTTGAAGACATCGGCGCTGAGTTCGATCCGGCCGTCAAAGGCCGGGACCGCATAGCGAACCCCGACATCGACCGTCGCCGACCAGGGCAAGCGCGCCGAATTGCGCGCGGCGCCGGGATAGCGGTCCGAGTTGCCGACAAAATTCTCGCCGAACGAGGCGCCGTCGCCGTTGAGATCCTGCGTCCCGAAGATCCGCGCGTCGGGGACGAGGTTCACCGGCTGGCCGGACTGGAAAAGACCGGCGACGCTCAATGTCAGACCCTCAAGCGGATAAAGATAGCCAACCGCCGAAATGACGTGGCGGCGGTCGTTGGCCGACGGTCCCCATTCGGCCGAGAAGTCATTCGAATTGGAGGCCCGGAAGTTGATGTCGTCGGTATCGTTGCTGAGCTTCGACAAAGTATAAGATAAGCGGAACGCGTAGGCATCGCTGCCGCGTGCCTTGGCGAGCTGCAGGATCAGCGCCTTATATTCGGACTCGCCCGCCGTTTCCGACACGGTGATTTGGCGCGTCCCGCCAGGCACGAGCGCCACGGGACGGGTCGCGTCGGCGGTCGCCTGCGAGCGAACAAGACCGAGCGCCTCGGCGAGCGCGAACCGCGCCGCATTGTCAGCCTGCGCCCGCAGCAACGCGATATTGGCGTCGGTCAGATTGGCGAGATTGGGCGTGAAGGGCGCGGGCGCGTTGAGGTCGCGGAGCCGGGCGAGATTGTGCGTGCGGCTATAGATGACGTCGGCGCTCAGGGTCAGCGTGTCGTTCGCCTGATATTGATAGCCGCCGCTCAGCTGGAGACTCCACGGGCTGCGATAACCGGTCGGGCTGAGGATGCGCGCTTCGCCAAGGGTCGCGGTCCCGCGCAACGCCTGAACCTCCGCGGGGGTTGGGCAGGCCGAGACCGTCGCACAGGGCGGGGACACGCCAAGATTACCGTCGAAGGTCAATGCGGACAGATTGGTACCCGCCGGAATCAAGCCTTGCGCCTGCAGTGACCCCAGCTGGGTCAGGAAGCCCGCCGAGGTTGTATTGCGCTGGAGCGCGTCCGAAATCACGGCATAGGAGAGTTTGCCGGTGAAGATGCCCGCGCCGAAGCGCAATGTTGAGCGCGCATCGGGCCGGTAGTTGAGCGCAAAGCGCGGCGCGACATTGTCATAATCGCCGCCGCCGCCGCCCTTGGCGGTCAGGCTGTCATAGTCCCAGCGCACGCCAAAGGTCGCGGTGAGGCGCGGCGACAATTGCCACTCATCCTCGACATAGAAGGCGATTTGGGTCTGACCGGTGCCGAAAGACTGCGGTCTGAGCTCGACCGAATAATTGGCGACCGCGGGATCGAGCGCGAGGACATCGTCCGCCGAAAGCGCGAGCCCCTGTCCACCCGCTGTAAGCCCGGCAAGCTGGGCAGCGGTGAGATCGACGGTGTAGTTGCCGTCGGGATTGCCGCCCCCGAGCAGCGAAAAATTGGAATGGATGAGGTCCGCGCCGAAACGCAAGCGATGGTTGCCGAGCCGCCGCTGCAAGCGGTGCGTCGTCTGCCAGCTCTCCTCGACATCGTCGAAGACAAAACCCGGGTGGCCGACGACGCCGACCGTAAGCCCGCTCGGATCGCGGATGGCGACCTGCGGCCCCGCGGGCCCTTTCGGCTTGCCGTAATTCCAGCGGAAGCGGCTGAACTGGAGCGCGCCGTCATAGCTCCAGACATCGCCCGAATAGCTCGCGGTCGCCGCAACCAGGGTCGAGAAGCGGTCCTGGTCCGACCCCGCCGACGGAAAGATGACGTTGCCACCGCCGAGCGCCCCGCCGGGGCGATCGATGGTAACGCGGCCGACATTGGCGCGCAGCCCAACCGTCCAGTCGTCGGTCAGGCGGTGATCGAACCGCACCGATCCGAGGTAGAATTGGTTGTTGCCGGTCACATTGGCAACGGTGCCGAGCGCAGGAGCATCGACGATCTGGACGTTGCGATCGCGCGTATATTCGAAATTGGCGTAAAAGAAGGTGCGGTCGCGCGCGATTGGTCCGCCAAGGCTCGCACCGGCCTGATAGCGCTCGAAGCTCTCACCGACCGCGTTGCCCGAAAGGTCGCGGCGCGGAAAGGGCGAGCGGGCATCGAACGGACGCCCCGGCCGTACCAGCGCATAGACTTCGCCATGATAATCATTGGTGCCCGATGGCGTCGTATAGTTGACAATGCCGTTGGCGGTGCGGCCATAGGCCGCCGAATAGCTGTTCGCGAGCACGGTCACTTCGCGCGTGAAGCCGAGCGGCACCGGAAACTTGATCCCGCCGAGGAAATTCTCGTTATTGTCGAGCCCGTCGATCAGATAATTGGTGTCGAGGCCGTTCGAGCCGTTGATCGAGATCGACGGCGCTTCGGGGAAGAAGCCGGTTGACGGGACGACGCCCGGGAGCCGGACCAGCGCGCCGAGCACGTCGCGCCCCTCGATCGGCAGCGCGGCAAGCTCCTCTTCGCCGAGCGATGCCGACACCTCGGCGTTGACGCTGTTGAGCGCGGTGATGCCGCGCTTGCCGGTGACGACGATCGCGGTCCCGGCGGGGGCAAGCCGCAACGTCACGCTGCTCGAAAAATTGGCACGTAACGAAAGGCGCGCGGGCTCCCCTGACTCAAAGCGCTCGTTTGCCAGCGCCGACACGCGATATTCGCCGGCCGTGGTCAGTCCTTCGATCCGCGCCAGTCCCTGCGCGTCGCTTCGCACAATGCGGCGCAAGCCGATGCCCGGGTTCTCGACCAGCACGTCGATATCCGCCAATGGGCGCCCGTCGTCGGCGACCACGGCAATCTGGATGCCGGCCTGCTGTGCGGCGGCAGGCAGCGCAAAGCCGATTGCAAGAACCGATGCGGCGGCACCGGCCGTGAGACGCGGGAAAAGGGTCAAGTTTCACTCCATGGACAAGGCGCCGTTGCGCATTTTTCTGATTGTTCGCCCCTTGGTCGCCGTGCGGCGCCATTCCTTACAGTCGCTGCAATGCCGATTTGGGGCGACGTCCTGTAACCGGCGCGCGGTCCCGGGCGTATTGATGACGAAGGAGATGCGTATATGGCGCCCATCTGGCCCGCGCTTGGAATTCTGCTCGCCGCAACCCCGGGCGCCGTGAGCGCGGCTTCCGCAAGCCCCACGGCCTTCGACGCGGTCCGATTCACCGAGGCGCAACGCGAAGGACGAACCATCGTCGTCGAAACCTATGCGCCCTGGTGCCTGCCATGCCGCGTGCGCGGCCCCGTCCTGTCGGGGCTGCTGCAGCGCGAACGGTACCGCGACACCCTCTTCTTTAGCATCAGCGAAAAGACGGCCGATGCCGATTGGAAACGGATCGGCGCGAAGCGCTATGGCATGCTCCACATTTACAAAGGCTCGCTGCGCGTCGCGGCAAGCGCCGCGACGCGCGAGGACGAGATTGTGGCGATGCTCGAACGCGCCCGCTAGCCGCGCCGCGCCAGCATGCGATCGAGCGCAATCCGGTCTTCGTCGCGAAAAGCGAGCAGCACGAGGGTCGCGCCGGCGACCGCGAGGGAGGGAAAGAAAAGGACCTGGCTGCTCTCACGATCGAGGAGCCAGAGACCGAGGGGGTCGAGCAGATATTTCCATATCGACAGCGCCCCCGTCACCAGAATGACCGCTTGCGCTGTATAGGCGAAGCGGCGGAACAGCCCGAGAATTGTGAGCAATCCGACGACCAGCAGGATCGCGCCCCAGACGAGCTGGATCGTATCGCTGGCGCCAAGCCCGGCATAATATTTGACGCTGACGCCCGCGCCCTTGTCGGGGCTGGCGAGGCGGATCATGCCCCACACGACGAGCAGCAATCCGGTTCCGATCCGGAGCAAGAGCAGCGATTGGGCTTTCATCGGTCGTCCTTCTTTTCAGAATTGAGCGCGCGCCTTCGCGCGCTTGGGCGGGGGCCGGATAGCCGGCCCCCGCCCGCCTAGCGTCTTAGCAGCACGGCAAACCGCAGCACGCGGCAAGCGCGCAGCAAGCCTGGACCACGGCCGCGGGAGCCGCCGCATAGGCGGTTCCCGAAGACAGCAGCGCCGTGATGGCGAGAAGTTTTGCAGCAAATTTCATGTCAATTCTCCTGATATCGATTTGTTGAAGTCGGATATCGCGAAGCCGCGCGGCGGGGGAACGGGTGGATTTCGCGTCAAGGAGTTCAAGCGAACCCCCGCATGACGTTCGGTGAAGGCGAGTGGCGCCGGCGCGTCCGGTTGTGGGTTTGCGGGGAGAACCGCGGCCGAACAGGCGCGCTTGCACGCCATCGAGGCTTGCTCACAGCCGTCAGGCAGAGGGCAGCCGCTTTCACAGCATCGCGCGCTGGATATGGCATCAAAACCGCTCGCGGGCATCACCGTGGCGGTCACGCCTGCAAACAGGATCAGCAAAAGGAAAAACAGGCCGCGCATCCTTACAGGTTCGAAGCCTTTTGCCGCACGGTTACACCGCTGCGACAATTTCCCGTCACGCCTCATCCGCGCCGCCAGTCGTGATAGCGCCCGACCAGCTTGAGGAGGCGCTGGGGGGCATGCGCCCGCTTCCACTCGCCCGCGGCATATTTGTTCGCCTCGGCCATCGTCGGATAGGTGTGGATGGTCCCGAGAATCTTTCCGAGGCCCAGACCATGCTTCATGGCGAGCACATATTCGGCGAGCAGTTCGCCGGCATGTTCGCCAACGATCGTGACCCCGAGGATCCGGTCCTTGCCCGGCGGGGTCAGGACCTTGACGAAGCCCGTGGTCGCCGAGTCCGCGATCGCACGGTCGAGTTCGTGGAGCGGGTAGCGCGTGACCTCGACCGCAACGCCCCGTTCGATCGCCTCGGCCTCGCTGAGCCCGACGCGAGCGACTTCGGGGTCGATGAAGGTCGTCCATGGGATGACGCGATAATCGGCCTTGAAGCGCCGGAACTGGCCGAACAGTGCGTTGACGCTGGCGTACCAGGCCTGGTGCGCCGCGCTGTGCGTGAACTGATAGGGCCCGGCGACATCGCCCGCGGCATAGATATTGGGATAAACGGTCGCGAGATATTCATCGGTCACGACGGTGCGCTGCGTTTCGATGCCGAGATCCTCGAGCCCATAGCCCGACAATCGTGCCTTGCGCCCGACCGCGACGATCAGCGCGTCGAATGCGATCGCGCGTTCGCCGCCGGCATGGCGAACGATCAGGTGCCGATCGCTCTCGGTCCCTTCGACGCGCAAGGCTTCATGCCCGGTCAGGACCTCGACGCCGGCGCCTTCGAGCGCATCGCGCGCCAGCTCGGACACCTCCTCGTCCTCGCGCGGCAGCAGGCGAGCGCCGCGTTCGACTTGCGAGACGTCGGCACCGAGCCGCGCGAAAGCCTGCGAGAGCTCCGAGCCGATCGGCCCGCCGCCCAGGATGATGATCCGCTGCGGCATGGTGTCGCGCGCCGCAAATTCCTCCCACAGCGTATCGCTGGTCAGATATCCTGAATCGGCGAGCCCAGGCAGATCGGGGACGACCGGCTCCGCCCCCGCTGCGATGACGATCGCCCGCGTCGTGAGCCGCTGGATTTCGCCGTCATTGCGCGCGATTTCAACCGTCCAGGGATCGACGATCCGGGCATAGCCTTGCACCACGTCGACCCCAAGCTCGGTATAGCGCTCCACGCTGTCGTGCGGCTCGATCGCTGCGATGATGTCGTGGATGCGCTGCATCACCGAGCGGAAACGGATCTGCGGCGACGCCGACACAAGTCCGTAACGGTCCGCATGCCGCATCTGCTCGGCAATGCGCGCCGACTTGATTAGCGCCTTCGACGGCACGCAGCCATAGTTGAGGCAATCGCCGCCCATTTTTGACGCCTCGACGAGCGTCACCTTCGCCTTCACCGTCGCCGCGATATAGGAGGAGACCAGTCCCGCCGCGCCGGCGCCGATCACGACGAGATTGCGATCGAAGCGGCGCGGGCGTTTGAAGCGCGCATATATGCGGCGACGCTTGATCGTCGCCATGATCCACTTGCCGATCCAGGGCAGCAGGCCGAGCGCGGCGAAAGAAGCGAGCAGGCCCGGCGAGGCGATGTCGGACAGCGCATCGATGCGCGCGAGCTGGGTGCCTGCATTCACATAGATGATGGTCCCGAGGAACATGCCGAGCTGGCTGACCCAGAAATAGGTGACGGTGCGGATCGGCGTCAGCCCCATCAGCAGATTGACCGCGAAGAAAGGAAAGACCGGCACGAGCCGCAGCGAGAACAGATAGAAGGCGCCGTCGCGGGCGATGCCCTCATTGACGCGCCGTAGCCGATCGCCGAAGCGGGCTTGGACGGCGTCGCGGAACAGATAGCGCGAGGCGAGAAACGCGAACGTCGCGCCGATCGTCGAGGCAAAGGAGACGATCAGCGTCCCCCAATAGAGACCGAAGATCGCCCCTGCGGCGAGCGTCAATATCGCCGCGCCGGGGACCGAAAGCGCGGTCAGCACGACATAGACAAGAAAGAATAGCCCCGCCACGAGCAGCGGGTTGGCGCTAAAATAGCCGTCGATCGCCGCCTGCTGCGATTTCAGGGCTTCGAGCGTCAGCCAGTCGCCGAGGTCGAAATGCACCCATGCGGCAAGCGCCAGCACGAGCAGCAGCAGCAGGACGAAACGCTTGTTCATGATCTTCCTTCCGGCGGGAGGCCTTTGGCGAGATTGGTCGCACGAGACGGGCAATGCTTACACACCATGATCATCCTCTTGCGCCGCGAGGCGTTTCGCGGCCTCGCCAAGGAGCGGGAGCTGCCGTTCGAAATTGGCGCAGTGGCGGCACATGCCCGCGTGCAGCCGCAGCTTCATGCGCTCCGAAAAGCTGAGATCGCGCTCGCGGCGCTGCGACATCAGGAATGTCGTATCGTGGCAATTGAGCATCATCGCACTTCCTCCGCAAACCAGTGATGCTGCAGACAGGCGCGCAGCGCGAGCCGCGCGCGGTGCAGGATGACATGGATATTCCCGCTGGTGAGCCCGAGCTCGTCGCAAATTTCGTCGGTGGCAAGTTCGACCACCTCGCGCATCATGAAAACCTGCCCCTGCTGGGCCGGCAGGCGATTGAGGCAGGCGTCGAAGATGGCGAGGAACTGGTCGCTGTGCAGCCCCGCCTCGGGATCTTCCCATGCTGCGGGCCGCGCCGCCTCGCGCCACATGCCGCGCTCGTCGAACAGCGCCGGCAGCGCGCCGCCATCCGCTTCGGCTGCCATCTCGCTTGCCCCGAGCGGCCGGCGTCGGCGCTGGCGCAAGAGGTCCGCGATCTTGTTCTTCAGGATCGCGATTACCCAGGTCTTGAGCGCCGCCTCGCCGCGAAATTGATCACCGTTGCGCAGCGCCGCGGCGAGTGCTTCCTGTACGGCATCCTCGGCCTCGTCGTCGCTGCCGAGCTGGAGACGCGCGAAGCGAAGCAGGTCGCCGCGCACGCGCGCAACAAACGCCGGATCGATCGGCGTTGACGATGGACGCGGTTGCGGCGGGCGCCTCATTCAGCCCTCCATCGCCTGGCAAATGCGCGCCGCACTGTAACTGGCGACGAGGAACGGCACCGCATAGTTGAGCGCAAGACGCGGCCAATCGATGCCGACGCCAGTCCAGATCGCAGAGCCCTGGTTGATGGCATTGAGGATGGTGCCGACGACGGCGGACACGCGCAGGGCATTGGCGATCACGGGGCGCGTGATCATATGTTGAAGCAAAGCCGCCACCCCCTTCATGAGCGAAACTGCCCGAACCCGGCGTAGCGTTCGACGAAGCGGCGGTCGATCCAGTCCTTGAGCCGCCAGACCAGATGTCCGCCGGCGGTCAGTTTTCCCCATGACAGGATGGCGCGCCTGTCGCCGGTTGCCAGCAGGTAAAGCGTTCGACGCCGGGGGATATAGTCGTGCATCGGCGTACCGGCGAGCGCCGCTTTCAAATTGGCGGCGATCACCGGGCCGGCCTTCACCGCATGGACCCCCGAGCGCTCGACGCGGCGGTCACTTCGCGAAACAATGTCGCCCGCCGCGAAGATGTCGGGGTGCGACACGCTACGCAGGTCCGAACCGACCGCGACAAATCCGCCCTCGCGCACCGCGAGCCCGGTATCGGTGATCCAGTCGGAGGGGCGGCTTCCGGTCGCCGCAATGACCGCGTCGCAAGCCAACATCGTCCCGTCGGGCAGCATCAGGCCGTCGGGCGCGCCTGCCGCATGCCCCTCATGGAGAGCAATATCGCGAGCGCGAAGGACGTCGCCTGCCCGGCGGCGGACCGCCTCGCTGTGGCCGGCAAGCAAAGCGTCGCGCGGCGCAACCAATATCACTTTGGTCGTTCCGCCGATCTGGCGGCGCAGCGACCGTTCGGCGGCGAGCGCAAGTTCGACCCCCGCGGCGCCGCCGCCAACCACCGCGACGCGCGTCAGCGTGCGCCCTTGTCGTCCCGCCACAAAGGCTTCCCAACGGGCCATGAAAGGCAGGACGGGACGGACCGGCAGCAGGCGATCACCAAGCGCCGCCAGATGCGAAACATCGCTTTCGCCGCCGGTGGCAAGCGACAGCAGATCGAAGCCGAGGCGCACTCCGGTCGAAAGATCGAGGAGATGCTGTTCGGGATCGAGACCGACGACGTCGGCGATCACCAGCCGCGCACCGGCCAGCCGCGCGAGCGGTTCAAGATCGATCGTCAGCGCCTCTGCTGGGTAATCCCCGGCGATCCAGCCGGGGAGCATGCCCGAATAAGCCGTCTGGCGATGCGACGTCACGAGCCAGCGCTCGGTGCCCTCGGGCGGCGCACCGATCCAGTCGGCGAGCACCGCAAGATGGGCATGACCACCACCTGCGAGGACTATCCTTATTGTCATTCCGATTGCCGCCCCTTGCCTTCATTTCCTCGTCACATGCCTTGGTCGCGGCGCACAGCGATATCTTACACGGGAGGCCAAAGATTCTTGCCCGCACCCCAAGCGCGGGTCGCGCGGCTTGGATGCTGGCAGTCATATCCCGGACGGTGGACGGGAGACGTCGCGGGGCGCGGCGACCGGCAGGGGGGATGGGACCGGCTACGCTGCAAATGTCTGCCAGCATCCGCGGCGACCCAGGGCTCCCCTGGGGGTGACGGCTGCCGGATGCGAGGGCTTCGAATGACCCATTTGGAACGTACGGGCGGCAGTCAGTTTGGCCGTTCGCACGCAGGCTGCTCCCGGCAGTTGCTGATATCCTATTCGCCCCCGGGACGGCGCCGGTTACAATCACCCGTCATTTAATTGGCGTCGAGGCGCCAGGGCTGGCATGGAAATCGGCGTTTGACGGCGCGAGGCCGCAATTCGGGGAGGAATGGACCGTGGCGAGATCGAAATGGGCGAATCGGATCGGCCGGTTTTCGCTGGCGCTTGCCGCCGCATCGCTGCTCATCGCCGCGACCGGTCTGACGCTGGCGCGCTACGATCTGATTGCGAAAATGCCCGGCTTTCTCTCGCTGCTCGCCGGCGCCGCGCTCGCGCTCGCGGCCGCCGTTGCGGCGCTTGCCGCGTTGCTGTTGGCATGGCGACAGCCGTCAGCAAGTCGCCGCGCCGCCTCTGCGGCCCTGCTGGTTGCACTGCCCTTCGTTCTGTTTATCGCCTCGCGGCCCCTCGTCGCACGCGATATGCCGCCGATCCACGATGTGACGACCGATCTCGCGGAGCCGCCGCAGTTCCGGAGCTTGCCGCTGCGTCCCGACAATCTCGCCGGGACAGGCAGCCTCGCCGCATGGCGTCGCATCCACGCCGCCGGCTATCCCGACATCCAGCCGGTCACGATCCCGCGTCCCGCCGGTGATGTCTTGTCTGATGCCCGCAAGCTCGCGGCCGCACGCGGCTGGGACATCGCGCGCTATGATGTCACTGCCGGCGCGCTCGAAGCGACCGCCAGCACTTCATATATCCGATTCAAGGACGATGTGGTCGTGCGCGTCCGGCCAAGCGCCGACGGCACGCAAAGCATTGTGGACATGCGATCGGTGAGCCGGGTCGGGATCAGCGACTTCGGCGTCAATGCGAAGCGCATTCGCGAATTTCTGGGCGATCTCGCCGCCCGCTAGCCGGAACTCTCCGTCGCGGCTGCGGCGAGAAGCTGGATTGCGATTGCCTTTGCTTCGCGGGCGGGGCGCCGGTCGTGGACCATTGTCGCCAATGCGACCGCCCCCTCCTTGAGCAAGGCGAGTTGCCGTCCGATCGCGTCGGGGTCGCGCAAGCCTGCGCGCGCCGCAATCGCCGAAAAATGATCGGAAAGGCGCACGACATGATCGCTTGCCTCGCGATTGATCGGGTGTTTGGCGTCCTGATATTCCGAACTCGCTTTGGCGAACATGCAGCCCTGGAAACCGGGTTCGTGGAACCATTCGTCCAACGCGTCGAAGATCGCGACCAGTTGATCGCGTGGATCGGAAGCCAGCTCCTCGATCCGCCGGAATAGCCAGCCGCGAATATGGGCGTCGCGCAACTGTAGCGTCGCGACAATCAGATCCTCCTTGGTCCGGAAATGCTTGTAGATCGACGTCTTCGAGACGCCGGTTTCGGCGACGAGGCGGTCCATTCCGGTCGCCTGGAAGCCGTGGCGGTAGAAGGCATCTGTCGCTTTTTCGACCAGTTCGTCGCGTTTCGTCGGTCGCATTCCATTCGCTCCGTTCACAGGCCGCACCGGGCGCCGTACTTTTTTGGTCGCCCAAACAAGGCGTTGCCTCTTCGCAACCAAGCCATCCCCAAGCCATCGCTTGACAGGGTTTACCGATCGGTACAGGTAGCATGTACCGATCGGTAAACCTTGTACCCGTTCGCTGGTGCAATGCCAAGCTTTGAAAGGATTTTTCCAAATGATCTCTCGCATTCCGCGACGACTCGGACGCGCATTTCTGATTGGGGCCGCGGCGCTGACCGCCGCGCTTCCTGCGACTGCACCTGCCCACGCCGACGGCCTGCCCGATCCGGGATTCACCATTGTCGCCGGCGCGACGGCGCTGGTCGTCACCGACCCCCAGAACGATTTTCTAAGTCCCGCGGGTGTGGCTTGGGGCGTCGTCGGCAAAAATGTCGAAGCGAACGGAACGATCGGTCATATCGACCGCTTGTTCGCCGCGGCCAAAGCCAGCGGCGTGCCGGTGTTCGTCTCCCCGCATTATTATTATCCGCACGACCATGGCTGGCGCTTCGAGGGCGCGCTTGAGGCCTTGATGCATAAGATCGGCATGTTCGACCGCAAGGGGCCGCTAACCACCGCGGCTTTCGAGGGATCGGGCGCCGATTGGCTGGCTCAGTACAAGCCCTACATCGAAGACGGGCATACGGTGGTCACCAGTCCGCACAAGGTTTTCGGGCCTGAGACCAACGATCTTGTCCTCCAGCTTCGCAAGCGCGGCGTTAGCAAGGTCATTCTCGCTGGCATGTCAGCCAATCTGTGCACCGAATCGCACATGCGTGAGCTTGTCGAGCAGGGCTTCGAGGTCATGGTGGTGTCCGACGCCACTGCAGCGGCGCAGCTTCCGGGTCTCGACGGCTACGCCGCCGCGCTCGCCAATTTCCGCATGATCGCCAGCCATGTCGCGGACACCGATACGACGGTCGCCGCAATCCGGGCTGCCGCCGTCCACTGAGCCACCCTCGGGCGGGCGGTTTCCCGATAGGGTCCGCCGCCCGCCCAGCCAGGAAAATGGTCATGACCGAGACGACTGCCTTCCAATTCACGCGCGAGAGCGCAATCGCGAAAGTTCGGGCGGCCGAGGACGCGTGGAACGGTCAGAACCCCGAACAGATCGCACTGGCCTATTCGCCGGACAGCATCTGGCGCAACCGCTCGGAGTTCCTCCGCGGACGCGAGGCGATCATCGCCTTTCTGCGCCGCAAATGGGCGCGCGAGCTGGACTATCGCTTGATCAAGGAGATTTGGGCGTTCGAAGCGGGCCGCATTGCGGTCCGCTTCGCCTATGAATGGCACGACGCGTCGGGCGCCTGGTTCCGTTCCTATGGCAATGAGAATTGGGAATTCGGCGCCGACGGGCTGATGCGGCGCCGCATCGCCAGCATCAATGATTTGCCGATCCGCGAATCCGACCGGCTTTTCCACTGGCCGTCGGGTGCTCGTCCGATCGGTAACCCAAGCCTTTCCCAGCTCGAACTCTAGTCGACCAGCAACAAAAGGACGGCAACAATGCAGCAGGCGGTACAGTATGAGCTTGGAGATTCCATCGCGGTAATCACGCTTGACGATGGCACGCGCAACGCGATGGGGCCTGCGGTGCTGCGGTCGCTTGCCGCCGCGGTCGCGCTCGCCGAGGCCGACGCTGCGGCCATGATCATCAGGGGCCGCGACGGCATTTTCTCGGCGGGCTTCGACCTGCAGGTTTTCGCTCGCAGCGATCCTGACGAGATCCACGAAATGGTGCATCTGGGTGCCGAATTGGCGCTGTCGCTGTTCACCTCCCCGATCCCGCTCGTGACGGCCTGCACAGGTCACGCCTATCCTATGGGCGCATTCCTGTTGTTGGCCTCGGATCTGGTGGTCGCGGCCGACGGCCCCTACCAGATCGGACTCAACGAAGTCGCGATCGGCCTGACCCTGCCCGGCTTTGCCGTCGAATTGGCGCGCGCCACGCTGTCGCCGCCCTATTTCCAACGTGTCATTACCGGTGAGATGCTCGCGCCGAGCGAAGCAAGCCGTGCCGGCTATATCGACCATGTCGTCGCTGCGGGCGAACTCGAAGGTGCCGTTCGCGCCGCCGCGGACGCGCTCAGCCGTGTCGATGTCGCGGCCTATCGCGCCACCAAGACCAAGGTGCGCGGCGAGGCGGCGGCGCGCATCCGCGCGGCGATCGACGAGGAAATTACGGTCGAAAAATACCGCATGCGGGCACGGCGCTGACTGCGCGGTGCCCGCGCCGTTTGCGGCGCCTCTCCCATTGACCAAAAGGATCGTTCAATGCCCCGCAAGCTTTCTCTCATCATCGGCGGCTCTTCAGGGATCGGTCTCGCAACTGCAAAGCTGCTCGCCGCCCAACATCGCACGCTCGCCATTGTCGGACGCGACGACGACAAACTCGTCGACGTCGCCTGCGCCTTGTCCGCAGCCGGCGCCGAGCGCATCGAGACCCACCGCGTCGACCTTCTCGACGAAGCGTCGGTTTCCGATTTCCAACTTCAGCTGGAGAAGGAACCCCGTCATATTGATCAGCTCGTCAACGCCGCCGGAACATTTTTCCCCAAGCCGTTTCTCGATCACGACCATGACGACTACGACCGTTATCACCGCCTGAACCGCGCGACCTTTTTCCTGACCCAGGCGGTTGCGCGCAACATGGCGCGTCATGGCGGCGGCGCGATCGTGAATATCGGTTCGATGTGGGCGCATCAGGCCGTGAGGGCTACGCCGTCCTCGGCCTATTCGATGGCGAAGGCTGGCCTCCACGCGCTGACAAGGCAGCTCGCCGTCGAGCTTGCCGAACATCGTATCCGCGTCAATGCCGTGGCTCCAGCCGTGGTGGTGACGCCGATCTACGGCGCTTTTATCGCTCCCCACCAGATCGAGGAGACACTGGCTACAGGATTCGATGCGTTCCACCCTATCGGCCGTGTCGGCCGTGCGACCGACGTCGCGCACCATATTGAGTTCCTGCTCTCCGACCGCGCAGGCTGGACGACCGGGGCCGTCCATGATGTCGATGGCGGCGTGATGGCCGGGCGGAGCTGATCCCGATGGACCTCCTTCGCATCAACGCCGATTTCGATGAGCGCATCGTCCTTGCCGCCGACGAGCCAGGCTGGGTTCAATCCCCCATGCCCGGAGTCGAACGGCGTATGCTCGACCGCGTCGGCGACGAAGCGGCGCACGCGACGAGCGTGGTACGCTATGCTGCGGGCAGTCGGTTCTCCGCCCACGAGCATGATGGCGGCGAAGAATTTCTCGTTCTCGACGGCGTCTTTTCGGACGAACATGGCGATTATCCCGCCGGCACCTATGTCCGCAATCCGCCCGGGTCGCACCATGCGCCGTTCAGCGAACAGGGGTGCACTATTTTTGTGAAGCTACGCCAGTTCGCGCCAGGCGATGACGAACACAAGGTGCTGCGCCCCACCGACCTGTTGTTCAGACCCGGGCTTCTCGATGGGCTCGAGGTCGTACCCTTGCACCAGTTCGGAGGCGAGCAAGCGGCGTTGGTACGCTGGCGTCCGGGAACGGCATTTCGCACGCATCGTCACTGGGGCGGCGAGGAAATCCTGGTCCTTGAGGGTGTTTTCGAGGACGAGAATGGAATCTATCCGGCGGGCAGCTGGATCCGCAGCCCGCACGGATCGGAGCATAATCCGTTCAGCCGCGCCGGATGTCTGCTCTATGTGAAAACGGGGCACCTGCCGCCCAAGGGCGGTTGAAGGTCCATGCCGCGATCCGGATCTTAGGCTTCAGGTCGCGGGCTCGGCGGTGCCCAGCAAGTCATCGGCAAGGTCCGTGATCAGCCGGCGAAACGGCGCCGCCGTCCCGAGGCCGCGGGCAAGAACGAGACTTCCCTGGATCAACGCCACCACCCGTTCGGCCCTCGCTCGGGCCTCATGCTTCTCAGCGCCTGCTTCTATGGCCACTTTGGCCAATGCGTCGATAAATGCCTCGAACAGCACGCGGATCGCGCTGCCGAACGTCCCGCTCGTGCCGATGGGTGCCGAGAGCATGTTGAGGAGACAGGATTTTCGGCCGCCATCATAAAATTGGTCGAGTTCTCGCGTCATGGACTGAAGGCGCTCGCGCGGAGACCCAGGTCCGGCCAGGGGGACGATGACATGTTCGCTAAGCCAGCGCCCGGCTTCGGCAAGCACCTCGGCGCCCATCTCTTCCTTGCCTCCCGGAAAGCGATGATAGAGGCTCGCCTTCTTCAAGCCGGTCGATTCCGACAGGAGCGCAAGCGACGCTCCTTCATATCCGACGTCTCGAAAGGTCGTGCCCAGCCGCGCCAACAATTCATTATCTTCGACCAGTGCTCTACGTGCCATCGCTCACATCTTTCATATTTACCGAATGATCGGTTTAATATCTTGACGAGCTCCTGTCGAGTCTCTAGCAGCGGTTTTACCGATCGTTCGGTAATAAATATATCTCGACAGGAGTTTTACATGACCAAGACCGCTATCATCATCTATGTCGACCCTAAAACGGGCACCGACGAGGCGCTCGGCCGCCTCTTCAATGCGCTCTTCCTCGCATATGAGCTCAAGGAAAAGCAGCAAGAGGTTGCGATCATTTTCCAGGGCGCGGGGACGCGCTGGCCCGCCGAACTGGTCAAGCCCGACCATCCGGCGCACGCACTTTATGGTTCGGTGAGCGACCTGATCGCCGGCGTTTGCGGCGGCTGCGCCGACGTGTTCGGTGCCACCGAGGATGCACGAAAGACCGGGCTCAAACTGGATTATGAAAAAGCCATCCCCGGCACACCGGGAATACTCGATGTGTCGACCTATCTCGACCAGGGCTATGGCCTCGTGACTTTCTGACAAATTGCCCGGTGCCCGCCCATGCATATCCTGCGACGGGCGCCGGGCCACTTACAGGAGCGAAACCTTATGGATACCGCACGCCCGACCAGCGACATCGCCTTCACGGCGAAAGTGAAGGAATTTCAGGCCAAGAACGGTTCGCGCGAAGCCTATGCAAAAATGGAGGCGCGTGGCGGCTGGAACGACCGGATAACGCCGCAGCTTGCCGAGTTCATCGCGCAGCGCAACAGCTTCTACATCGCAACCGTGAACGCGGACGGCCACCCATACATTCAGCACCGCGGCGGTCCGCGCGGATTCTTGAAGCCTCTCGACGACCGGATCCTTGCAATGGCTGATTTCCGGGGCAATCGCCAGTTCATCTCTCAGGGCAACCTTGCCGAGAACAGTAAGGCCTTCATATTCCTGATGGACTATGCCAACCGCCGCCGGATCAAGATTTGGGGCGACGCGTGGATGGTGGAAGGCGACGCCGCACTGACCGAAGCGGTCATGCCTGCCGATTACGCCGCCGTTCCGGAACGTGTCCTGCTGTTCAAGATCGCGGCATGGGATCCCAATTGTCCGCAGCATATCCCTCGCAAGCTCGACGCCGACGAAGTCGATGCCCTGCTAGCCGAGCGCGACAGAAGAATTGTCGATCTTGAAACAAGATTGGCAATGCTCGGGGGGAACTGAGCTGCGACGCGAAAAGCGGACCTGACGCTCAAAGAGCGCGGACGCGCACCACCGAGATGATGCGAACTGGACGTCCTCGGGTTTTGGAGATTTTGGCCGATTTCGGCCAGGCCGCTTTCGGGCGCGGGTCACAGAAACCGGCCGTTCGCGGCAAAATACCTGCAGATGACTAGCAGCGACCGAAAGTTGCTGTTCTGCATCGCGGTGCGATTTCGAAGCTTCAGGATTATGCGGGACTGGGCGATCAACGTTCGTGGGTGAGAACGCGTCTGCCGCGTTTAAAGGATTGACCCTGGCCCGCTCCCCTTCCCGTCTCGCATCCCACTAAGCCCGGACCACCATCTCGCGCAGCCTGCGCGGCAGGCTTGGGCACCGCATAGCCTCTTCCGGCCCGATCAAATCGACGACCCATTGTTCGAAACGCGGGGGCACGCGCATCTTCCCGATGCGAAGCGCGCCAATAATGGCCTGACGCAAGCTCTCGTTGCCGATTGTCTCGGTGACCGAAGGCTGGAGAATGAGATCGAGCGTGCTTGCCAGCTGCAGGGCCGGAAAGCGCCGCGCGCAGAGCGCGGTCGCCTTGCGCTCGTCGATGACCGGTATCGCGCTTTGCGCGATCGACTGGGCGATCGTGGCCGCCTCGCCATCATCAAGCGTTTCTGCGGTCGCTCCGACGACCAGCGTCTCGAAATGGACTTCGGCCTCGTCGCTCAGGGCGACGACGTCGATCAGGCCGATGCGCAGCAGCTCCTCGATCGCGTCGAAGTCATGGCGTCCCATCCGCCGCCCTGCATCGAGCTCGCGCATGAGGATGTCGGTTACGGCGATCGGCGACGGCAGTGCCTCAATGATACGCGCCGCCTGCCCGGTGGCGTTGAGATTGATAGCGGCGCTGGTGTCCAGAATGATGGACCGATGTTGCTCAATCCGGAAGGATGGGGATGCCATCAGCATCGCTCCCTTCGAGTTCGAGATCGGCGAACATCGCGCGCAGCTCGGAGCGGTCGAGGCGGAGCAATTTCGAAAGCTGGCCCTCGCTCATCAGTTCCTGGCGATAAGCCTCGGCCGCGAGAAGCGCGAGCCTGAGGGTCGTCGGCCGCGATGCCTCGGCCTTTGCCGCATCGGGCGAAACCAGATCGCCGAGCACCTGTCGCTCCTGCTCGTCGCTGATGCCGCCCTGATCGACGAACCAGTCCCAGCGCCCCGGCTTGACGAGCTTCAGATCTTCAAGCCGGCGGACGAGCGCTTCGCGGGAGATGTTGAAATAGTGCGCCAGCACGATGACATGCCGGCGCGACAGCACCGGCGAGCCGGCAACAACCTCCTGAAATTTTTGGAGAACCGCACGCGCGGGCGCAAGGAGGGCCGGGCCGAATGCGTTGGCATAGCGTTCCTCGCGTGAATTCTCGACCTCACCGAGATGCAGCACCTCGGGCTGTCGGCGGGTCGAGACGAGATGACCGCATTCATGCGCCGCGGTCTGGGTACGGCGATCCTTGGGATGATTGGCGTTGAGCAGGATGCAGGCGCCGAGCGTCTCGTCATAAGCGAAAAGCCCCGATATCTTGCCTTTAAGACGGCGAACATAAACGCGCACACCCATGTCGAACTCGAGGAGCGTGACGATGTCGGCGATGGGGGCGAGACCGAGCCCCAGCCGCTGGCGGAGCTCGTTTGCATCATTCTCGGCCTGTTCACGAACGTCGCCACGCGCGATCGGCCGCTCGGGCGGGTAATTGCGCACGCGCTCGATCCCGAGCAGATTCTCGAGCTCGACCTCGGCTCTGGCGAGGTCTGACAGGAGCTGCACCGCCTCGGCGGTGTCGGCGTCTTCGGAATCATGGAGTTTGCGAAAGCGCGGGGCGAGGTCGACATGGACGGCTTCGGTCCGCACCAGCGCGTTGACGCTCGTCCCGTAAAGCAGCGCAAGCTTCTGCAATTCGGACAGACGAACGCGGCGCTGTCCCTTTTCGATCGCAGACAGCGTCGGACGAACGACACCGATCGCCTCCGCAGCGTCGGCCTGCGTGATTCCGGCTGCGTCCCGGGCCCGCCGCAATCTTTCTCCGACCTCTGCAAAATCGAGCTCGCCGAGCGGCGAGGTCACGCCGTCCACTCCCACAAGAAGGATTTGGGACCCAGTGCATCGAGATAGTCACGCCATTCGGCTTCGTGACGGGCTAGGAGGCCGTCGACCTTGGACCGGGCTTCTTCATGGGACAACTGACATGCGCGCGCGAGGCGGAAGATATGCAAACCGAGCTCCGTCTGGGTGGTGGTGGCTTTTCGAAAGCCCGCCAGATGGTCGAGATGGAGCGTGCCTGCAATGGCATATTCGCGCATTTTGCCGGTTATTTTCGCGCGGTCGAAGTCGGGCGATGCGCCGTCCTCGAAGGTCGCCGACGAGAGATCCTCCCACACGTAGGTGTCGCCGGGTTCGGTGAGACCTGCAGCATGGATGCTCATGCGCCGGAGGAGACAGGCGGCGCAGATTCCGCACTGGCGGCGCTTCTTGTTCACGCCGGCGTGACGGCTTTGCTGCCAGCATGACAGGGTGCGCTGCCACGACGCCTTGTCGCCCGTGCAACCGTCGACATGCGCCGCCAGCGTCTCGCCTTTGGTGTTCCAGATGCGCGGGAGATCGAAGTCGATGTTGGTTTCGAGGAGCGCCGCGAGGAAGCGCTCGAGCTTGCGAAGATAGGTCGGATGGGTGCGATAGTCCGCATAGACCTGGCCAAGCGCGGCAAGCGCCGGACCGAGGGCGCCCTGCCCGCTTTCGGGCATGATCACGCGATTAGTTTCCGCAAGATAGGCGGCGAGGCCGCTGACGACCCCGAACTTGAACCCGCGCGAGCGCATGCTCGATTCCTTGTGGTCGCCTTTGACGGTGTAAGGGATCTTCGCGAACGCCTCGCTGCGGCGCTCCTTGCGCCGCATGTCGCCGTCGTGGGTTCCCAGCCGGATTCGGACGAGCGCGTGACCGAGCTTGCGGCCCTCGAGCTCGGCAACCGAACAGGAATCGAGGCCGTTGCTGAACGGAATCACCGCCCTGGCCGGATGCTCGAGAGCGAACAACTGCTGGCCCACGGGAATGGCGGCCCCGCGCCGCTCGATAAAGTCGAGCGTCCAACTATCGCCGGTCAAATAGTCGAGCGCGTCCTTGAGCGCCGCCGCGACGTCGCCGCGTTGCCACCGATCAAGGTCGTGTACCGGCACGGTGAGCGCGATATCGCGCGCCCAGGTCCGCGTCGGCCGCGCGAGCGACATATCGCAAAATTCGACTGCGCCGGCAACGAGGAGCGCGTCTTCGAGGAGCGGGCTCCAGCCTTTGAAGAAATAGGTCGCGAGCCGTTCGACCTTGAATTCGATATTGGTGCCGATTTCACATGCGGTGAAGCCATCAGGCACCGAGGCGCCGGGCTCGGTTACCGCCACGCGGATCGCCTTCGACGGCGCCGCGAGGGAGAGATGCGCGAAGTTCATAGCGGAGGTCCTTCCCCGAGGCCGTCCTGCTTACGCGGCGCGCGCTGCCCCGCAGGCGCATCCTTGCCGAGAAGCTGGCGAGCGAGACCGTCGTAGCGCGTCGCGGCAAAACCGCCCTCGATGCGCGCGCGAACATTGCCGGCACGCGTCGCGTCCCATTCGCGCTGATAATGTTCTTCGATTGGCCGCGTATGGCGCGATGCCCAGATCGCCAGTGCGTCGGCGGCTGCGCCCTCGACGACGGCGTCGCCGCTTGCTCCAGCGTCGACGTGCTGCATCGCGCAATGCACGAGAATCTGGCGAAAGCCGTTGCCGGCCGTTGCCTGCGCAAGCGCTTCGAGACGGTCGAGCTGCTCGAAAAGGCCGGGCTGCGTTTGGTCGGCTATGTCTGCAATGGCAGCAGCGATCTGCGCCAGTTCGCCCTGACGCCAGTCCCTAGCGAGCGCCGGGACAACAGCCTCGCAGATTTGCTGCTCGGAGAACGCATCGTTCTCGGCATATTTTGCTACCTTCTTCCAGTGCGAAGGAAGGTTCAGGGATCGATAGGGACCATCGCTCATGTCAGGCGTTGTCTAAAAAACTACTGACAATGTCAAATTCGTGGATGGCGCATCATTGGCCAACGATCAAAGCGCAAGTCAAATCCTTTCAAACCCTCGTGAATTTTCGGGATGATGACGTTCGTGGATGATCGGGCATGACATAGACCGAACGCTTGGTCGTCGCGAATTGTACCGCATCAATCGCTTCCACCCCGATGCTTCCGAGGTCGAGTCGCAGGCTGTCATGCCGCGGATCGATGGGTGCGACGGCCGGCTCCCAGCCGTCATCTTCGGGAGGATTTTTCGACTTCCCGCCAGAATCGTCGCGATCAAGCCCATATCATCCTTCGCCGCGCCACCCGGTATCCGCTCTATTCGCTCCCGGGCCTTGCACTGCCCTTATTGGCGAGAACCTCGATGAATCGCTCGGCGATATCGAGATCATAGTCATTGAGTTTGTCGAGATGCTGGTTGAGGCGCTGCGCTGCCGTCGAGGTCCCGACATCTTCGGTGCGGCCGACCAGATAATCGGTGGTGACGCTCAGCGCATCGGCGAGTCGGCACAGATTGTCGAAGGACGGCCGGCGCGATTTGCCCTCGAAATGCGAAATCGAGCTTGCTGGCAAGCCGGTTTTCACAGCCAGGTCCTGCTGACTCATATCCCTGAGATTGCGGGCATTTTGCAGGCGAAGGGCGAATATCTCGCGGGTGTCGTCGTTCTCAGACATGTCGATTTCGCGATGTGTATATTGACATAAACGACATCACTCCTATTTTGTCGATACCGGCATCAGATACATGTCGGTTTCGTCAACTCCAAGGCATTTTTGCCGCGGTTTAGGGAGATTTGTTATGACCAACCCCGCAGAACGCCGCGCGCGCTTTGCCATTCGCATCAACGAGGCCTCGTTCGACACGGAAGATCCGCTGCCCAATGGCCGCGACCTTCTCGAGCTGGCGGGTTTTCGTCCCGCCGACGAGCATCTGCTCTTCCAGCAGCTCGAGGGCGGCATGCTCGAAGACATCAATCTTGCCGAGCCGGTCCCGCTCGACCGCCCGGGGATCGAACGCTTCTTCGCCTTGAAGGGCGATCGCATCTTCTTCCTCGTCGTCGACGGTCGCCGCTTCCCCTGGGGGAAGGCAGCGATCAGCGAGGAGGAACTGCGGGGCCTCGCCCAAGTCGACGCGGACAAGGAGATCTGGTTCGATCCCAAGTTCGGCAAGGACGATCTCGTCGAGCCGGGGTCGGAGGTGAGCCTCAAGGGGGACGGCGTGGAACATTTCTTCACCGCCGACCGCCCGAACGAGCCGCGCCTCGTCACCATCAAGCTCAACGGCGACCCGGTGAAGATCCCCGGCGGGGATTACACGACCGAGACGCTGAAGAAGAAGCTTGAGGTGCCGGCCGACTGGGATCTCGATATCATGGCGAGCGACGGCACCATGCGGCCGCTCCAGCCCGGCGAAGTGATCAAGGTCGTGAAAGGCCTGAAGTTCGTCAGCCACGTCCGCCAGGGCGGTTCGTCCTGATGGACGCCGCCGAGGAGTTCGAACGCGTCCGGGTGCTTTACCCGGACGCGGGCCTGCTCGAGGAGGGCGGGCAGGCTTACGTCCACCTCCCTGCGCTGCCGATCGCGACGCCACAGGGCGCGGTGACCCGCGAGGCGATTCTCAGCCCGCATGCACATTCGGGCTATATGACGCGGCTTTTTCTTTCCGAATCCGTGCCGTCGAACGTGAACAACTGGACGACGCACATTCTTTTCACGCGGCCCTGGTTCACTTGGTCCTGGCAGAATGTCGAAGCGACGCAGCCCTGGACCACGATCCTGGCCAACCATCTGGCGGCTCTGCGATGACCATCCATTTCAAGATCGGCAACGACCTTGTCGAAGCGGTGCGGACCGATCTCCATCGCGCCCATCCCTTCGCCTATGAACGCGTCGGCTTCCTGTTCGCCGGCGTCGCCGCGCCGGGCGGCGATCTCATCGTCACCGCAAGCGATTATCGCCCGGTCGCCGACGAAGACTATCTCGACGACAGCAACGTGGGCGCGATGATGGGCCCCGATGCGATCCGCAAGGCGCTCCAGCACAGCTATCAGACGCGCACTGCGGCGATCCACGTGCATCTGCACGTGCACCGCGGACGCCCGAACTTCAGCGGCGTCGACAACCGCGAGAACGCCAAGTTCGTCCCGAACTTTTTCAATGTTTCGCCGCAGCGGCCGCACGGCGCGATCGTGCTCAGCGAAGACGCGATGCGCGGACATATCTGGCTGCACCGCGACGCGCGCCCCGTCCCGATCGGCCGGTTCAGCGTCGTCGGCGCGCCCCTCTGGTTCGATGGAGAAGCCGCATGACCCGTAGCACTCGCCAGAATTTCCTCGGCGCCGACAGCGATGAAAAGCTCCGCTCAGTCACCGTAGGCCTCGTCGGGCTCGGCGGCGGCAACTCGCATGTCGTCCAGCAGCTCAGCCATGTAGGCATCGGCCGGCTGGTATGTGTCGATGACGATATCGTCGAGGACAGCAACCTCAATCGCCTGATCGGCGGCCGAAGCGCCGATCTTGATCCGGCCCTGCACAAGACCTCTATCGCGGAGCGGATGGTGCGCGGCCTCGTCGAGGGGGCCGAGGCCGTCTTCCTGCCGTGCCGGTGGGAAGCGGCGCGCGAAGAGCTAGCCCGCTGCGACATCATCGTGGGCGGTCTCGATTCCTATCGGGCGCGGAGCGAGCTGGAGGGCTTCTGCCGGCGGCTGATGATCCCCTATATCGACATGGGAATGGACGTGCACGACGTGGGGGACGGCTTCGCGATCGGGGGACAAACCATCCTGTCTATGCCCGGTGGACCCTGCCTGTGGTGTATGGGGATGCTGTCCGAGCCGCGCCTCGCCGAGGAAGCGCAGCGTTACGGCGCCGCGGGCGGCAAGCCGCAGGTGGTCTGGCCGAACGGCGTGCTCGCGTCGCTGGCGGTCGGCCTCGTCGTGCAGCTTGTCACGCCCTGGACCAAGGCGCCGCTGGCTTCGGCCTATCTCGAATATGACGGCAACCGGCAGCAGGTCGCGACGAGCAATCGCCTGAAGGCGATCGCCGGACAGCCCTGCACCCATTATCCCGCCAATGACGTCGGCGATCCGCTGTTCGATGTTCGGCTCATGATCGCGCGCACCGAGCCTCCGGCCGCCGCAGTGCCGGCGGACAGGCCGGCCGATGGATTCTGGACCTGGCTTCGCGCCTGGTTCAGCCGCCGGCCGGCTTAGCCTCGGCGATCCCGCAGCGGTCGAAGTCGTGCCATCCGCGCACTTTCGGCCGGAACGTCTGGGCGTCGTTAGTCGCGCGCCAGGAGAGGCCGCGCGAAGCGACGGGGTCGGCGGGATCGAAGGTCCAGAAAAGACCGAGTCCCGGGATCTGTGCGACGAGATTGCTCTCGCCGAAAAATTTGCTGCCGGTCGCGTCGAGGACGATGTGCCCGCGCACCTTCCGCCCGCAGGGATCATAGCCCTTGAGGTCGTCGGCAAGCGAGAATTCGGTCACCCAGACATAGCGTGGAAAATGCTTGCCGAGCAGTTCGGCCTTGAACGGGTCGGGCAGCTGGTTACGCAGCGCGCGCTTCTTGTACTTCCAGCCGAAGGTCAGATAGGTGCGCGAGACGAGCTGGTCGGGATCGACGCCGTAGAAACTCGGATCTACGGCGAGGATGGCGCCGAGCGTCGGGCTCCCTTCGGGCGCCGACTTCTGCGCCCGTTCGCGATAGCGGTCTGCATTGTGGACGAAGCCCTCGACAAGGTCGCGGCTCAGTTCCTCGGCGATATCCCCGGTCATGAAGACTTTCGACGGCAGGGGCACCATGACCCAGAGCGCGTCCTCTTCCAGCGTCCAGGGATAGGTATCGCTGCGGTCGGCGGCCGCGACCGGCAGTCGCTGATGCGTTCCGCGCTGGTCGTCGTTGACGAGAAGATGCGACACGATATCGGCCGTCGAAGGACGTGCGCCGTTTGCCGCGGGCATATTCTCGCGCACGACCCGGCCCACCGCGACCACCGCATGGCCAACAGCACCGTCGCGGCCGCGAAGGCCGATCAGCACCGGGATGCCGGAATCGAGATAGCGTGCGACGACATTCTGCGGCGGCTTGGCCCAGACGAGCTTCTTGCTATCGGGATCGGGACGCGCGAATTGCACGACGGGATGGCGATCGAGCGCCCGCAGGGCCCGCACGATATTGTCGGGCGTCAGAAATTCCGAGCCGGCCGGGAGCGAGCGGGTCGTCAGCATGTCGGTCGGGTTGAGCGCCGCCTCGTTGATCGCGGGCATCGAGAACCAGGGCCCGCCATGGCTGGCATGGAAATGCCGGCCGGCCATCCAGATCGCCGCCTGGGCGCAGGCGCCGACACGGGTATCCTGCTGCGTGAGCGGGAAACCCTCGACGGTGAGATCCGCACCGAGCACATGCACGGGATAAGGCGCGATCGTATCAATGATGATCGAGGGGTCGCTGGCGAGCCGGTCGGCGGCGACGACGGCGGCGCCGATCGGGGCGTGGGCGACCGGGCGGATGACGACAAATCCCAGATAATGGCTCGCCTCGGTCTCGAGGGCCCGGCTCACATCCTCGGCGGTCGCATGCTTCGATATGGCCGAGATGTCATTGTCGAAAAAATGGAGGCGGCTGCAATATTTGGTTAGCGATGCGAGCACCCCACCTCGACGCTGTCGATCTGATCGCCAAGATGGCGGCTGGTGATTTGGCTTGGGGATTGATGTGGCTTTGGACGAAGAG
>Ga0209232_1000062_pt1 | contig 63407 bp, 77 predicted proteins | sample ETNvirenome_2_60_FD_184066 | JGI IMG/M metagenome (GOLD analysis project Ga0209232, IMG submission 184066) | Marine viral communities from the Pacific Ocean - ETNP_2_60 (SPAdes) (version 2) | ecosystem: Environmental > Aquatic > Marine > Oceanic | place: Pacific Ocean | collected 2013-06-22 | reverse complement strand
GCGGCGATTGCCGTTCCCGCCCTTTTCAGCTTAGAAGCAGCCGATGATCCGGATCATTCCCGATGTGCTGGGCGCCAACGGTGTTGCAACGCTGCGCGCTATCCTCGACGCCGCCGACTGGATCGACGGCAACGAGACGTCGGGGCCGCAAGCGGCGCTGGCAAAACGCAACCAGCAGCTCCCCGAATTTGGCGAAGCCGCTGCCGAAGCAGGTCGCTTGGTGCTCGATGCGCTGGGCCGCAGCCCGCTGTTCATCGCCGCGGCGCTGCCGCTCAAAATCTATCCGCCCTATTTCAACCGCTATGGCGGCGGCGAAAATTTCGGCGATCATATCGACAATGCCATCCGCATGCGCCGCGGCACCGAGTTCCGGATGCGCAGCGACCTGTCAGCGACGCTCTTCCTTGCTGATCCCGATAGCTATGAGGGCGGCGGGTTGGTCGTCGAGGGCTTTTCCGAAGCGCCAGGGATCAAATTGCCCGCGGGGCATATGGTGCTATATCCCGCAACGACCGTGCACCGCGTCGAACCGGTGACCGCAGGGACGCGCATCGCGAGCTTTTTCTGGATCCAGTCGATGGTACGCGACCAGGGCCAGCGCAATCTGCTCTTCGACCTCGACCTGGGGGTGCAGGGCGCCGCCATGGCGCTGGGTCAGGGCGACGCCACGGTGGTGCGCCTGACCGGGGTCTATCACAATCTGCTGCGCCGCTGGGCCGACAGCTAGCTCAGCATCGCACGCCAGCCGCGCGAGACATATTCGCGGTCGCCCGCAATCACGCAGGCGGCGAGCTGCTGTGCATCGGCCAGCGCAATCGCCGCCGCGGGGCCAAGCACGGTCAGCGCCGTCGCCCAGCCGTCGGCCATCATACAGCTGCGGTGCAATACCGTCACCGACGACACCATATTGACGATCGGCCGTCCGGTGCGCGGGTCGAAACTGTGCGAGTAGTGACGGCCATTGGCAGTGAAACCACGGCGATAATTGCCTGACGTCGCCGCCGACAGATCGTGCAGCGCAATCCGGTACGTCGCCACCGACGAGGCGGGCGGCATTTCGACATCGATCCACCATGGCTGGCCGTCGGGCCGGATCCCCTCGCCGCGCAGCTCGCCGCCGACGTCGAGCAGGAAATGGCGCACGCCCTGCGCCAGAAGCCATTCGGCGGTGAGATCAACGCCATAGCCCTTGGCAATCCCCGACAGATCGAGCATCGCGCTTTCGCTACGCCGGATGCGGCGGGCATTGGGGTCGAAATCGATCCGGCGTTTGCCGTTATCGGCGGCATCTGGCACGCGATCGACCGGGCCGTTGGCGCCAAAGCCCCATTGCTCGGTCAGCACGCCCAGGCACGGGTCGAACGCCCCGTCGCTCGCGCGCCCGATCGCCAGCGCGGCATCGACGACATGGGCAAATTCGGCGGGCAGATCGCACCACACGCCGGGCGCGGTGCGGTTGAACCGCGACAGGTCGGACGCGGCGTCCCACTGGCTCATCTGCGCGACGACGCGGTCGAGCGCCGCCTGCACCCCCGCGACGACCGATGGCGGCGCCGCGACCGCCTGTAGCGACCACGTCGTCCCCATCGTTTCGCCGCTGACGCTCGTGATCGCCGCCCCCGGGTCGCGCGCGGCAAAGGCCGCGGGTGTCAGCGCCCGGGGGATCAGGATGCGATCGCTCAGGGCGCCAGCACCTCGAGCGTGGTGACATAGCTGGCGCGGCGCGCCAGCGGCGGCGGCGCGCCCTCGCCTTCCTCGCTCTCGACCTGCGGGGTCGTGACGTTCAGCCAGTACATGCCGGGTTCGGCCCAAGTCACTTCGACCTTGCCGTCGGCACCGGTGGTCAGATCCATCTGGCCAAGCTGGTCGCGATAGCGGATGCCGCCGTGGATCACCGTGACCGGCAAGCCAGCCGTCGGCTTGCCGTCGAACAGGAACTGAAAGGTCGCGGTCTCGCCCGCAATCAAATCGTTCGGGTGGGTCACCGGCACCAGCTCGACCCCCTTGCCGGTCGGTTTGAACAGCGTCGTTGTCGGTTCGCCGACGGTCACGAAAATTTCGTTGCGGTTGTTCGCTTCGGCGGTCTTCACGTTCGTCGCGCCCGCGGGGACGCGTTCGGCGAGGTTGGCTGCGGTCGTCCCGCGCGGCAGGCGCTCGGTTTTGCCGTTCAGATCATAGCTGCCCATCAGCATGTCGGCGACCGACGCGATCCGCCACGTCCCCTTCTGCGTCAGATGGACGTCAAAGGTGCTGCGATAGCGCCCCGTCGACTTGTTCTCGATCGCCGCCTCGGTGCCGTCTGGCGCCCATGCCTTCATTGCGTCGAGCCGCAGCGGCTGATGCTCGAAATAGAACAGGTCGTTCGACACCGCAGCATCGACCGTCACCCACACATCGTCGCCCGAAACCACCGTCGACGACGGCATCATCCACTGGCGATGGGCGCTGGCCGGCACCGCCGCCATCAGTGCCGTCAGCGCGGCGCCCGCCGCAAAACCCCAAAACTGCTTGTTCATCATCCTGTCCTCTCGTGTTTAGCGGAAGGAAACCGAAACGGCCCCCAGTTCGGTCTTGCCCGCGGCGCGTCCGCCCGCCCCGGCCTTGGCGGGCCAGCTGAACGGAATGCGCAGCAATTCGCGCCCGCCAACCTCGCGCGCCGCTTCGATCACCAAAGTATATTGCCCCGGTGCCGCGGCACCGAGCTGGGCGCGCGAGAAGGATATTTTATGCGCACCCGGCGCGCGGGTAGCGCCCGTGATGCCATTAGCGGGGAAGGTCAGCGACCGCCCCGACACGCGCCACCACTGGCGCACATCGCGGAGCCATTTGGTGCCCTCGTTCGCCTTCATGTCATGGTCGTACCAGACCGCGACCGTCTTCGCCTTCACGCCAGCCTTTTCGACCCAGATCGCGACATAGGGCTTGTGATATTCGGCGACCTTGAGCCGCGGGATGTTGATGGTCACGTCCATCGTGGCCGGGTCGGCGGCCAGCACGGGCGCGGCAAAAGCGGCGGCGAGGCCGACGGTCGAACCCAACACGAGGACGCGGGTGGAAAGCTGCATCACGAAACTCCCTAATGAATAAAGACGACGGCGATCGCGGCGGGGATCGCCAGCCCCAGCCCGACGAGCGGCCAGGTGCTTTTGCGCTTCGCCGAATGAAGCTGGAGGAGGAACAGCCCGGTGATCGCAAAGACCAGACAGGCAAAGGAAAAAATGTCGATGAACAGGCTCCACTCGCTGCCCGAATTGCGGCCTTTGTGAAGATCGTTGAGGTAGGAAATCCAGCCGCGGCTGGTGACCTCGCTGGCCACTGCCCCCGTCGTCAGGTCGATCACGACCCAGGCATCGCCGCCGGGACGCGGCGCGGGCAGATAGACCTCGCCCGCCGACCATTCGGCCTCATTCGACGCCTTGACCGGGAAATTCTGCTCGACCCAGTCGGCGACCGGCCCCGGCAGCGGCGCCTTGGCGTCGGCGGGGACGGCGGCGGCCAGCCGGGCGAGCAACGCCGGCGGCAACTCGGCCGATTTTTCGGTGACGACCGGCGACCCTTCAATGTCGGCGGCATGGTTGAGCGTGAAGCCGGTGATCGCAAACAGCAACAGCCCGATCAGGCAGACAGCCGAACTCATCCAGTGCCACATGTGCAGCTGTTTCAGCCAAAAGGCTCTCCGGCTCTTCTTGATCGCCGGACGCGGGGGAGTGGGTGCGTGCATTGGGGGGTTCTGAAAAGGAATGATGCCGCGGCATTATCGAGAACGATTCGCAATTACAATAATTATTGCGACATGTCGGTGCCATATTGCCCCGCCTTGGCAGGCGCATCCGGCCAGCGCGCGCGCCTTCTCCGAAGGGCTGATCGACAAGGAAGGAATAGGTGGCGGAGACGGAGGCCGCCAGCCGGAGCGTTACCGGCATGATTTAGATCGCAAAATTATTCCGGTGATCTAGGCGGACCCGCTTTCGGACTGGCTTTAACGACGCCGGAACGCCCCGCCTGACCTCCGCCGACGAAGCCCTCTTTCGTATAGCTTGTCGCTTATCAGCGCAGCGAGCCTGCCTTCCCACCCATCTGTATGAATGACGCGATCAAAGCTCGCATCATGATCGCGCAACAGTTCTAGTCGCGACCGCTTCGACACTTCGTCCCAATTTTCATAGAGCACGTAAACGGCATTGCCGTATTTGAGGTTTTCGAACACGACCAGATCGTCCGCAAACAGAGCGCCGAAATACGAGCCGAAGCCCCCCTGCCCCCGCAAATAGTTCGTCGGCTGAAGTTTCTCAAACAGCTTCACGCGATCTCGAATATGCTTCTCAAAATCGGGCGCATTTGTAGGATTCATGGATCGGGTCATACGTTCGATCACATCATCGACAGTGCCGGGCGGGAACACCTGCCAGTCGAGCATGATCGTTCCAATATAGTCTTCGCGGGTCGCATCGGCGGCAAAGACCCCGGTGACGCCGGAATTCTCTTGCAGCACATTGAGGGACCACAGCAGCATAAGCTCGAATTCAGCGGCGCTGCGGTCCAGCATCGGCGATAGAGCAAATTTGACCGCAACATATTCGCCGCCACGATCTTCCATCACGGTAGGCTCGATCATCATTCCTTGCGGTTCGAACACTTGGTGCTGATAGACCTCGCGCGACATTGAATGCATGTGCGTGCCGTAAGTCGAGGCATCGCCAAAATTCGGAGTTTCAAAGGTGAATGTCTTTGTCACCATCGGCCAGTCTTTGCGCTTCAAGTCCCAGCCCAAGGCATTACGCGCCGACCACTTTCCAGCCTCAAGAAGCGGAGGAACGGCCCCGTTCGTTTCAATCCGGCCATCGGCGATGGTCAATCCAAGGTGGGCATATACGCCCGCTTGAATTTCAGCCCGCGCGATCTTCTTAGTTGCCGCAATGACCATTAGATTGCCGTCAATCGAGCCGAGTGCTGCCCGGATATGCGGGGGCATCTCCCGGTAATTTCCCTTCCAAGCGAAACGCTTTGCCATTTCAATCACCCCTGTGCAGTTGCAACGGAGAACATATGGGGATCATTGAGCTGTTGCGCAAGTATCGCGAGAATTTACTGATTCGTTACAGGAAAGGCGCCGGTGGATAGCTGGGCGTGATCGGACTAAGGATCGCCCGCGTCTAGCTGTTCCCCTACCAACCGACCCAACAACGATTGTAGCGGCTCCAAGTCCAGCGGCCCTTCCAACACGGGGCCGTCCGCCGCGCGCACCGCTGCGACATACTCCGCCCGGTTCTGTTCGATCATCTCAGGGAGGATCGCGGGACCGGGGAGCCACCGCCCGGCCTTGAGGCAGAGGACGAAGTAACAGGCGGCGCGGGCCGCGCGGCCATTGCCGTCAACGAACGGGTGAATGAAGTTTAAGCTCCACAGCGTGAAGGCGGCAAGGTTGATCGGGTCATCCGATCCCCAGCGGCTTTCCAATTCCGCGAGAAACTGCTGCAACATCATCGGCACGAGGAAGGGCGACGGCGCGCGGCGCTTCGTCACCACCCGTCCGCACGGCCACTTTCCGAAGAACACCTCACAAGTGCGGAGCTTCCCGGCGTCGGCGGGGCGAGCGCGGCCTATGGCGCAGACGTTGAGCGATTTTATGATTGTCAGGGATAGTCGCGGTCGGTCGAGCGCAAGGGTTTCCGTCACCTGCGATCGCAGAAATTCGAGTTGGTGAGTCATTGAGACGTCCCCGATTGCGCGAGCCGCAGCGAAAGGCCGGACAGAGTTACCCCCGCCCGGCCCGTCGAATTGCGCCCTGCAACGCGCTCCGGCGATATTACGCCGGAATTTTGAGCAGTCGGATCGCGTTCGGATCGAGCAGACCGCCGCCGACGCGCTTGGTGCTGTAGAAATTCACGAACGGCTTGTTGGTGTAGGGATCGCGGAGGACACGCACACCCTGCCGGTCGTTGATCAGGTAGCCAGCGTTGAAATCGCCGAAAGCGACGGGAAGATTGCCAGCGGTCGGTGCGGGCATCCCTTCGTCGATTTCAACCGGGCGACCGAGCAGCGTGGCCGGCTGACCGACAATCAGGCTTTCACGCCAGATCAGGTTTCCTTCATCGTCCTTCAGCTTCGTCAACGCAGCGGCGGTCGTGGAGGCCATCAACCAAGTGCTGTTTTGACGGTAGGGCGAGGGCAACGAGTAAAGGAAATCAACCAGCGCATCGACGCTGATAGCTGCCTCCACAACCGTAAGGTTGCCGCCGGGGTGCGCGTCATCGCCCGCGCCGCCCTCGACATAGGTCAGCAGACCGAACGGCTTGTTGACTCCATTGCCGCTCAAGAAGGCGATAGCCTCCTGTCGGGCGAATTCGTCACGCAGACCGTCGATCAGCCACGCGCCCACGTCGATTGCGGCATCGTCGAGCAGCCGCTGGGTCGCGGTCGGCATGGCGTAGATTTCGCCAGCCGCGAAGTTGATCGGCGAAAGCGTCGGGTTCGTGGTCGCCGGGCGCGCGGCGGTTTCGCCGACCCAGCCCGATCCATACTGGTTGTTATTCCAGAGGGTCGAGTATGCGCCGACCGAAGTGGTCACGACTTTCGCGAGGCGGCGCATCGGGGACACGGCGACGAGCTTCTGGTTGATCTTGCGGTCCCATTCGACCGGGGCGAGGTAGCCGCCCGCCGAATTGTCGCCGACCGACATAGCTGCTTGGATCGTGGCACGCTCGCCGACCGCGTTGGCCGAGCGGAGGAAGTCGTCACCATCGCCGCTGCGAAAGTAGCTCGCAAAGGCCGTAGTGTATTCGGCATCGACGGGGATGATGGTCGGGCTACCGTTGACGTTCCCGCCGTCGATCTGCCGCTGCATGGCGCTCATGCTGGTGATGAGGTTGCTGACCTGATCCCGAACATCGCCGATATTTTCAGTGTGCGCGTTACGCATGTCGCCGAGCGAGGTCTGAATCTGCCGGAACAGGCTTTCCGCCGACTGTTCGGCGCGGACTGCGCCGCGAAGGGCGCGAGGAAAAGTGATGTGCTTCATGATATGCTCCGAAAACTGATTTGGGGAAAGGAGCCGGTGGCTCCTGCCTATTTCGGCAGCGCAAGGTCATGCCGGATTTCCCGAGACTGGCGGCAGCGCAAGGTCATGCCGTTGGTCCCGTTCGATCTATGGCGAATGTCTATCGGGAGCAGTTCAAACGGAAGGCTTATCGGTCGGTCGGGCGAAATCAGATCGGCTCAAATTTCCAGAATAGAATGTAAGCCATGCAGCCGATGATCGCGACCTGTGCGTAACTGGCGAGGTTTCCCCATGCGAAGGGAAGGAGAAAAACATACATATAAACCGAAAATGCCACGATGATGGCAAAGACGAAGAATACAGCCTGTGGGAGGTAGCCGCTCAATAGCTTGTCGCAAGCGGCTCTAGCGGCATACATACCAACTAATGCTCCAATTGATGCGGCGATAAACCCGATTATCTCAGGACGGATAACGGTGAAAGCGGCGTTCATAAGATACCACAGAACACCAGCGACTGCGGCGGCGACAGCGGCGGTAAGAGGCGCAAGAATGCAAGCCGCAACGGTCTTTAGCAGGTCAGTCCCTGTTGCTTGTGGCTTCGTCATGTAAATCGCCCCTCTTATCCCACCCGGTAACTGTCGGTATGACAGGGGGAATACGGCACTACAATCCATTGCTTTTAGGTCGCACGGCCATGCTCCCCCCGATTGCAATAATCGGCAACACTTTGAGCGCCATCACAATCGGGCGAGCTTGCGAACGGGAATATCCGGCTCGGCATAGCGCCCTCTCAATCTCGCGGGGGTGAAGGGGGGCGCTGATTTCGTCGAGCAATTCGAGGACGCGCGCCTTCACCTGGGTGGGTTCGTCGGCCAGCCGGTCGGCAATGCTGCGGGGATCGGTCATTGCACCGGCTCCCCCGCGATCACCTGCCGCTCGATCACGTCTAGCGCGGTGCGGAGCCATTCGACGGCAACGACGCCCGGCCCCTTAGCCACCTCGGTTATGTCGAAGGCAGAATAAATCGCCCCCAGCGCAATATCCTCAGGGCTGACCCCCCGCACGGCATATTCGTTCGCGGCCTTCCGGTTGATGTTCCGGCAAAGGTCGATGGCCGACATGCTGACCTGTTCGTCGTTATGCGTCATCGTCATCCTCCGGGATCGGGGAAGGGAAGGCGATCAGGTTGTCATCATAATCGTCGCGCGCGCCCTCATTGCGCTTGTTGTGGGCGCGGCGCACTGCGGCCTTCTGGTTGCTGCCGCCTTCCAGCGCGCGGGTGTGAATGCCGAGCGACCGGCGCATGGACAGGATCGCGCTCAATAGCCCGGAGCAAACCTTGGTCCGGGGGTTCGGGTAGGCGTTGCCGTGGGAGTTAATCAGCACCACGCCTTCGCGGGACAGCAACACCTGTTCGCGGTTGACGGCTACAAGGTCGCGGGCGAGCATGACCAGCAGCCTGATCTTGTGCGCGGTCAACTCGGTCTTGCTGAATTCGTCGCATAGCTCAGTGAACACCTTCCGCTCGGTCGCCGTGAAGGTCGTTCCCGCTGGCAGGGCGATTTTCTTCCCGCCCGATATGATGGCGGCGGCGACACCGGCGGCGCTATCGACGCGCTGGCGCCGGGGCTTTTTGGGTTTCTCGGTCATTTATCAACTCCTCAAAATTCGTGGGGGATTTGCACCTTTGATAATGCAGCGGGGACCGGCGCCGGTCCTGAGGGGCGCTGTTCTTTAACTTTCATGGCCCCCTCCCATCTCGTGCGCGGGATCGGATGCCAGCCGCGCGCGGTATTTGCGGGCATAGTCGTTCCAGATAAGGCCGGGATCGCGCCCTGCCGCCTTGCGGATATTGAGGGGGAGGTCGCGGGCGAGGGATCGGGTTGCGGCATCGCGCACCTCGGCAGGGTTGAGCTTATGCCACGGGCGCTCCCAAGGCAGGGCATCGACCGGGGCAGACAGCGCCTTGCCCTTCCAGTCGGCGACCGAGCGACCGGGATAGGTTCGCAGATAGGCTTCGAGGTCGGCGCGCTCATCGCCTTCGCGCCCGCGCGTCTGACGGGCGATATACGCCTCGAAGTCATCGAGGTCGGCGGGGATCGGCGAGGGGACGGGGGACGGGCGAAACCGTGTTTCCCTATTAGAGCCTATTATATCCCTACCGTTCTTCCCTTCTTCGGACTTAAAATCCTGCGATAGAGAAATAGGGAAAAGCCCGTCCCCCGTCCCCTGACCGAAAACAGCTTCCCGACTTCCCTTTTCAGGGGTGCGATCACATCGGCTCATCGAATTCTCCTCCTTCTAAATCAGTGAGATAACCTTTGATATCGGCCCAGCTTTCGTCGTCGCGGGGCGCGAAATTCATCACGATACTGTCGCGGGTCGCCCCGAATTTGGGCCGGAGCTTGTCGGCCCAGACCGCGATCCCCGGCACCGCCTTCATCGCTCGAATAATCGTGTCCGGCTTTTCAAGGCGACGGTCGGACAAGTCCGCTTCCCCGGACCGACAGAAGCCCCGCTGCACCGCGACCCAGGCGCGAATATCGCGGGTGCGGAGGATGATCTTTCGGTCGATCCCGGTCAGGTGTTCGGCGAGTTGAACCGCGAGTTGCTGGCCCTCCGACCGCGATCCCTCGACGATTTTGCGCTTGCGGGCTGAATCAGGCGCATGATCGCCGGGCCGGACATAATCGATCGATGCGACGTAACCCGCCGCCCAGTGTGCGATTATTCCCGGCCCATCGGCGGCGAGCCAGCCGCGAAACCGATCCCACCAGTCGCGTGGCTTGAGGCCTTCCGAAAGGGTAGGCACAAGCCAACGGCGATCCTCGTTGTCGAGGTGCAGTGCTGCATCGGAATTCGAACACGCGATGAAGTGCGCCCAATTCGACATCGAATATTGCGGCACGCCCTTTTCGTTCACCTCCACAACCTCGTCAGTTATGTATGTCTTGAGGCGGTCGTATGGGCGGCGGCTGTGGCCGCAGTAGATTTCGTTGGCGAAGATCAGCCGCTTTCGGACCAGCCAACTATTGAAGGCGCTATCAACGATGGAATTCTCAGACGGGAAGCTCACGTTGGAAGCGCCGAGCACCAGTGACAATATGTTGCCGAACGTGCTTTTGCCCACGCCGTGCGTCGCGGAGATCAGCAATAGCCCGTATTTCATGCGGATGCGGGGCATGGCTATAAGCGTAGCTAGCCATCGCAGCACCAACTCCCGGTCCCCCGGTTCGGGCAGCATATGTTCGAGATAGTCCAGCCATGGCGCGGGATCGCCGGGGATCGGCGCAACGCTCGGTGAGCAGACATTGAAAGCGCGACCGCCGTCAATCGCGAGCGGGCCGGGAGCATAGCCCGGATTATATTCCATGCGATCGTGCTGGCATTCGATCCTTTGAAAGACCTTGACCGCCGTGTCTTTCACGTCCGACAACGGGGCGTAGAGCGTGTTGAACTGCTCAGGCCTGTAGTCGCGGCTAGGGTTGTGCCGGAGGATGATCCGGGGCGGGTCAACGGTATACGCCACCAACTCTGCAAATTCGTCGCGGAGCACGGCGGTAGGACGCCCCCGGCCCTCGGCGGGGATCAATCGGGTCGCGCGGGTCGCGGGCAGAGTGCAATCCCGCATCGACGGGCCGGTATAGCGTTCGTGCTCGTCGAACATTTCAGCCGGCCATTCGTCGGCCATGTCGAACGCGACATCAAACCGCTGATCGAATGCTATGATCCAGACGTTCGCGGCAAAATAGCCCGCGATCTGCTTTGCGGCTTTGAACCCCTTGTCGTCGTTATCAGCGACGATGACGACGCGGGACCAATTACAATCCGCCAGCCGCTCCCACTCGCTGCGCCCGACCGCGAACGCGCCGCCGATCCAGCCGACATGGTGCGCGTGCTGTAGCTCGCCCCACCAAGGGAAGCGTTCGGGCCGCTCCTCCCCCGACTGGAGGCGTTGCATCCGCGCGGCGGCTTTCGCCCCCTCGTGAATTACCAATACCGCAGCCTTCTGATAGCCGGGCAATCCGTAGAACGGCAAAACGGTCGGCTCCATCTTGCGCCATTGGCCGTCATTCCATCGGGTCCAAGGAACGTAGCCCTTGCCGCCGTCCTTCGTTTCATACCGCTGGTGCAGCATCACTATGCGCCCGTCGAAATCGTGACAGACAAACACATTGCGGTCGGCGGGGTTCACGCCGGGCGGCGCGTCCGGCAGCGCATCGAGCGCCTGCATCTTAGGGAAGGTCGCCTGCTTGAAGGCGAGCTTGATCGCGGCCTGTTCGGCGTCGTTCGGCGGCTCAACCTCTCCGTCAACGGCAATGGATCCATCGTCGGCATAGGATATGCGACCGACCGCGCGCTGGTAGCCTTCGACCCCCTCGCGCACTTCGGCCCGGCGAAAGTTGATCGCAGTCGCGCCGACCCGGCGATGATAACTTGCCACAGCGGGCAGGTCGTCAAGACTTGCAATCAGGCCGATGCGGTCGCCGTCTTTTATTTGAATCTGATCGGCCGCAACGGGGGTTTCCTGTCGCGAGGAAGCGGCCCCGGTATTCGCTTCGCCGGGGCCGCTATAGGCAGCATCATTCATCATCGCCCCCGATCACAATCGGCAGCTCAGCGACCGCCGAATTCACGCGGTCGGCATAGGTGCGCAGATCGACGCACAGCGCGAACGCGAGCCGCGATCCGCTGATAAAGCCCGTCCGCAATTCCGTCTGGTCATAGGGAAGCGTGGCGACGTTGCCGTTCTGGGTGACGACAATGGACCACTGCTCGACGCCCGGCTGCGCGAGGTGCGCGTCCATCACCCGGCGAGCGATCCGCGCGGCGAGCGGCGCTTTCACATCGACATTGATGAAGTCGGCCATGATCGCGGCGAGCGCGACCTGAAGCGGCGTGAACAGGCGGGGCTTGCCGGTCGTGGTCGGCTTGCCCGGCAGGATCGCGGCCATGTTCTCGTCGTTGTCGGCTAGTTGGCGCCAGTGGTCGATGTTCGCCGGGAAGGTCGGGATGATCTCTTTGACGATCCGGGGCGGCATCAGAATTCGGTTATCAAACATTCGGCTTCTCCTTCGTTGCCGACCCGAAAGGCTCCACGCTCGCTTCAAAGCGAACAGAAACCTTCGGGCTATTTTTCGCGGTGGTGAGCGCCGACATATCCATCGGTGAGGTCGAGCAGCGGCAACCGGTGGTCGCACCACAGATCGCGGGCGACACCGAACGCTTCATGCTTGTTGTCGAAGGATCGCGGCGCGCCTTCGCCCGTCGCCAGCATCGGCTCTATTGAAACGATGTAGCTGAGGCCGTCCGGGCGGATAGTGACATAGCTGCCGGCATAGGGCGGCTCCGGCGCGGTATCGTCATGCCGCATCGCGCTGGGCGGCTTCGTATCGGGCGGCGCGGTCTTCGTCGGTCAGAGGGTTTGGCACGGCGGGATCGGAGTAGCTCGCCCGCGATGCGGCACGTTCGTCCTTCCAGCGCATTAGCTCGTCACGGTCCCAAGCTTTCGCCCGAACGCCAATAAGGAAGGGGCGCGGGAACAGACCGGCGCGAATGGCGCGGTCAATTGCGTGAGGTTTCAGGCCGATTAGGGCCGACACCTCTTTCATTCTGAGGAATATAGGCTGCGTCATGTCTAGCTCCTGATGCCTATAATTAGGCGTTTCGGTAGGAGCTATTATTCGCAACAAAACGAACACTAATCTACTAAACTACTTTCCTCCCCATCTATACAGATACAGAGGAAAGTTTGTTCTAATTCATGCGCCAAGCTTCCGGGAGGCCATTGTTCTTGAACCAACTACGGGCCGCTGTGGGCGAACATTTGTTCCGTTCGGCGGCAATCATCTCCAGCCACGGGCTAGGCAAATTCTTGCGGGGCGGCCAAAATCGGGGGACGATGACATATCGGACCTTCGCCATGTCCATCGCCGCTCTAGCGGCGGGGAGCATCGCGCGCTCAGCGGGATCGGCGACCGTAGGACCGCTTTCCCCCACTCGTCCGGTCGCGACCCGGCGCTTTCGCTTTTCAAGCTCAGTCCAGCTAATCCCTGCGTCATCGAAAGATTGAAGGACGGCCACGGTGGGCGCAAAATTGGCCCCGGCTAAAGCCCGCGCAAGAGCGGCGAATTGCTCACCGGTCATTTCGTTGGCTCGCCGGTCCAGCTCATCCAATTGGCACAAACAAAAATCGCGAAAGGCAGGAAACTGGTCCTTTTTCGTCAGCCATTCCGGGCGATCCTCAGCGACCCAATCGGGGGCATACGCCGGATCGCCGAACGGCAGGAAGCGGCGCGGATCATTGGTGGACAAGTCAGCCGGGGCGATCATTGTGCGGCCTCGGTTGCATCTCGCTCGGCTAGATAGGCCGTGTGCGCGTCTGGGCCGGAAAGAAATGCCGCCCATTCGTCCATCAATGCCTTTCGGTGGTCGAGATAGTCCGTGCGCTGGTAAGCCTTCCGCACCTTGTTTTCGTCTTTGTGGTGAAGCGCCGCCTCGATCCAGAGCGAGTCATAGCCTCGACCAGCGGCCCAGGTGGCGAACGTCGCTCGAAAGCCATGCGGCACAGCATCTTCGCCCATGTCGGACATAATCTTGTTCAGCGTATTGTCGGAGATTTGCGCTTTGGCTTTCGTGGGCGATGGGAAAATCAAATCGCTTCCCTCTTCGCGGTGAAGGGATTGGAGGATAGCAATTGCCTCTTTCGACAAAGGCACCGTGTGGTCGCTGTGCCGCTTTTTCATCCGCTCCTTCGGCGCGGTCCATAGGCCCGCTTCGAGGTCGATTTCGGACCATGTAGCTCCCCGCACCTGCCCTGACCGGGCGGCGGTGAGAATCAAGAAGTGAAGCGCCTTCGAGCTGATCGTCGTCTTTTTCCGCAGTCGCTCGACAAATCCCGGCGCTTCGCTCGCGGGGATCGCTTTGTGGTGTTCGACGGTATCGGGCGCGTGCTTCTTGAAGTCGCCCATCGTGCGGGAAATTTTGGCGAGGTCCGTTTCCGCGATCCATTCATGCCGGGCCGCATAGTCGAGCACGGATTTGATCCGTTGGCGGACCCGGCTCGCGGTTTCGTTTTTGGTTTCCCAAATCGCCTCCAAGATTGTGGCAACGTCGCTAGGCGTCACCTGATCGACCGGGATGCCGCCAATCTTTGGATAAACGTAGGTCTTGAGCGTGGCCGGCCATTGGTCCTTCGCCTTCTTGTTGGTCATTTTCGCTCGCCGCTGCTCGATGACCTTTTCGGCGACAGATTCAAAGGTCGGAATAATCCGGGCCGATCCTGGCGCAACGCCGCTATTTGAAGCCCGCTCCGCCGCCTCTTGAGCAAGGGGGTCGATCCCGCGCTTGACGAGTTGCCGCAGCCGCTGAGCTTCGTCGCGGGCCTGATCGAGCGTCATGTCGAGGATGGACCCCAGCCCCTTGTGCCTACGTCGCTTGTTGATCGTGTAGAGGAAAGCCCATGTCTTCTTTCCGTTGGGATCGACCATCAACCAGAGGCCGCGACCGTCCCCATAGCGGGCATGACGGCGGTGCGCCGTAGTCTGGGGGGCAGGCCGCGCCGCCCTCACCTTTGCAATCGTGAGCTTCATATCGCCTCCGTGTGATCTACGCGGACCCTCTTAGGACTGTCTTTTTGAAAAGAAAAGCACGCAAACGAACGCATATAGACGCAATAAGCGAACGGTGCGGACGGCCTGAAACCCTCAGGAATTCCGGGGCTTTCGCGCCCCGAAGGGCTAATTAGATATGGAAAATTGGCGGAGACGGAGGGATTCGAACCCTCGGTGCCGCATTCACAGCACGACGGTTTAGCAAACCGTTGGTTTCAGCCACTCACCCACGTCTCCGCATGGTCTGCCGCGCTAACGACAGTTGGCCTAGGCGGGTCGCTATAGCCATGCACTCCCCGCCCCGCAACGCCAAAGATTGCCCCAAATTTCGCTGTTGTGGCGCATTTGATCGTACAATCGATTCGGACTGGCGCAAAATCGACTCGGGTCATCGCCGGTTCATTGCCCGTGGGCGAAACCGAGTCATGATTAACATTGGTTTCGGCACTCGGGTGCCGGTGGAATTTTGGGGGTGCTTCATGCAAAAATCGTTCACCAGCCTTGCCTTGGCCGCTGCGGCCTCGATTGGCCTCGCGCTGTCTTCCCTACCGGCGGCGGCGCAGATGCGGGAAATCGATCCGAATACGTCGATCGATGCGGACCTCGACAATCCCGCCCCACCCCCGCCGGTGGCGAGCGATTCGACCGACGAAGTCATCAACTATGACAGCGACCTGGCGACGGGCGATCAGCAGACAAGCGAGGCGCCCGTCGATGGCACCGCGCCCGCCGGTGACATGACAACGACGACGGTCATCACCGAAGATACCGCAACCTACAAACAGGATGACCTGATCGGCGCCGCCGAAGGGGTGTTTGGCAAGGGCGCGCAAGGGCTCGCCGGACTGATCGAAGACATCCTCAAAAAGCAGGGCGAACCCAATGCCTATATCGTCGGCCGCGAAGCCGGGGGCGCGCTGGTGCTGGGCGTGCGCTATGGATCGGGGACGCTGCACCACAAGATCGAGGGCGAATTGCCCGCTTACTGGACGGGGCCGTCGATCGGGTTCGACGCGGGCGCCAACGCGGGCAACACCTTTGTCCTCGTCTATAATCTGTTCGACAGCGAGGATCTCTACAAACGCTATCCGGCGGGCGAAGGCGCCGCCTATCTGCTGGGCGGCTTCAACGCGAGCTACCTGCGCCGCGGCGACGTGGTGCTGATCCCGATCCGCGTCGGCGTCGGCGCGCGGCTGGGCGCCAACGTCGGCTATATGAAGTTCCGCAAGAAGCAGAATTGGGTGCCGTTCTGACGCCAACCCGGCTGACGCGACCAGGATAGCCCGCGCTTCGGCGCGGGCTTTTCTTTGCTGCGGCAGAGCGCCCTGCGCGCACGCCGCGCCATAACCTTCTGTTACCGGACGTTAACGTTGTTGGCGCACAGTCGCCCTATGAGACGATCGGATTCCCCCACCCCGGTCGAGCCTCGGTCACGCTTGCGAATTTTTCCAAGCCCAGCGGCTCTTCCATTGCCCGTATATCGCGATTTCGTCGATATGCTGTTCAGCATGTGGCTGCCGATATTCGGCCTCGGCATCGTGTTTGTGGGCATCTGCGTGCTGGTGGGTCGCGAACTCGATAGCCGCTTTCTGCTGTTGCTCGCGGCGCTCGGCGCCCTCACCACCATTTTGCGCCTGGCCACGCTGCGCGCTTATGGCCGTTCGGGTCCGATAACCGATTTCGAGGCGCTAAAACGCTGGGAGCGCCGCTATGCGATCGGGAACTATGTCTCGGCGATCCTGCTCGCGCTGCTCAACATCGTCGCGATATCCGCCCATTATCCGCTGCTGCATCTGATCACTGTCAGCCTGGTGTTCAGCTTCGGCGCCGGCATTGTGTCGCGAACGTCGGTCCGTCCGCACATCTGCGTGACCAGCCTGCTTCTCGCGACGCTGCCGACGATCGGCGCGCTGGCGCTGCATGCGCGGGAGGTTCACCCGACACCGCTCCACGCCGAATTGTTTCTGATCGAAGCCCTGATCGTCGCGATGATCACCGCGCTGAGTCTGCAGACGGTCGTCTATCTCTACCGATCGGCGGTCGAACATCATACGGCGCGGCACGACATGACCAAGCTCGCCCGGACCGACGCGCTGACCGGATTGTCTAACCGGCTGCTGCTGCGCGAGCTTTTCCAGACCCACGCCGCGACCGCGGTGCGGACCAAGAATCAGGTCGCGCTGCATTTCCTCGATCTCGATGGATTCAAGGCGATCAATGACTGCTACGGCCACCCCGCCGGCGATGCGTTGCTCGAACAGGTCGCGCGGCGGTTGGAAGGCATGGTGCGGAGCGACGATGTCGTCTCGCGGCTTGGCGGCGATGAATTTGTCGTCTTGCAAGTCGGGGTGCAGGACGAAAGCGAGGCCGAACTGCTCGCGCGCCGGATCATTCGTGAAATCAGCAAGCCCTATGTCGTCGACGATGTCTCGATGTCGATCTCGGTCAGCGTCGGCATTGCGACGGCGCCGAAGCTGGGCATCGAGCTGGAGCGGCTGCTCGCCTGTGCCGACGCCGCGCTGTATCGCGCGAAGGCGGGCGGCAAGGCGCGGGCGCTGTTCTGCGTCGACGCCGATGCCGCGATGGCCGACCTGGCGGCCTGACCGCGCTAGTCGCCGTCAAAGGCGATCAACGTCTCACACTGCAAACCCGCCGCCACCAGCCGTTGTGAGCCGCCCAGATCGGGCAGGTCGATAACGAACAGCGCCGCCGCGACCTCCGCCCCGACGCTTCGCATCAAATCCGCCGTAGCGAGGATCGTGCCGCCGGTCGCGAGCAGGTCGTCGACCAGGATGACGCGGTGTCCGGGCAGCACCGCACCTTCGTGCAGCTCAAGCCGGTCGACGCCATATTCGAGTTCATAATCGACCCCGATGGTGACCCCGGGCAGCTTGCCCGCCTTGCGAACGGGCACCAAACCAAGCCCCATCGCGGTCGCCATCGCCGCGCCGAACAGGAAACCACGCGCCTCCACCGCGACGATGAAGTCGGGGCGATGGACTGCGGCGAGCGCACTCAGGCGGCGCACGCTTTCGGCAAAACCGGCGGCGTCGCCGATCAGCGTCGTGATGTCGCGAAACTGGATGCCCGGCTTGGGAAAGTCGGGGATGGTGCGGATCAGCGACGCCAGGTCGAGATCGGGCTGGGGCGGGAGGGCGATCATGCAGTCACAATCGCCCGTCCGTTATGCCTCAATGTTTCTTGTCGGCCCAGATATTGCGGTACGACAGATAAGCGAGGATCGTGAAAATCAGCAGGAAGAAGAAGGTTGCCCAGCCAACCTGCACCCGCGTCACCAGCTTCGGCTCGGCGGTCCAGACGAGGAACGCGGTCACGTCCTTGGCCATCTGATCGACGCTCGCCTTGGTGCCGTCGGCATAGGTCACCTGATTGTCCGCCAGCGGCTTCGCCATCGCCAGATTCAGGTTCGGGAAATAGGGGTTATAGTGCAGCCCGGTGCCGGGCTTCAGTTCGGCGGGCAGATTTGCCGGCGGGTTCTGATAACCGGTCAGCAGCGAATAGACATAGTCCTTGCCGCCTTCGCGCGCCTTGGTGATCAACGACAGGTCGGGCGGGATCGCATTGTTGTTCGCCGCGCGCGCCGCCACGTCATTGGCATAGGGCGCCGGGAAGTGATCCGACGACAGGCCATCGCGCGTCGCAACTTCGCCCGTATCGGGGTTGATCGAAGGAACCTGGAAACCCTTGGCAAAGGTTTTCACCTGGCCTTCGGTATAGCCCAGATCCTGGATGTTGCGGAACGCAACCAGGTTCAGGCTGTGGCACGCCGAGCAGACCTCTTTGTACACCTGCATCCCGCGCTGCAATTGCGCCTTGTCCCAATGCGGAACCAGGCCGTCGCTCGCCAGCTTCAGATGGCGCGGGTGCTTGACGAAGGAATAAGCGACATTCGGCTCATTGCTGAGCGGCGTCGTAAAGATCGCGAGCACCAGCGCGGTAATGAAACCGAGGCCGACGAGAAATCCGAGCGGGCGAACCATGGCTGTATCAGCTCCTGTTAAAGTCTGGCGCTCAGGCCGCTGCCGGACCCGACGCGGCGTCGGGGGCATGTTTGGCAAGAACCGCTTCGGTGATCGAATTCGGCATCGGCAGCGGACGTTCGATCCGCGACACGATGGGCAGAATGACCAGGAAGTGGGCGAAATAATAGATCGCGCCGAGCTGGCTGAGGATCACCCACGGCTGTTCGGCGGGCTGCATGCCGCACCAACCGAGGAGCAGCACGTCGGCGACGAGCACCCAGAAGAACCAGCGATACAGCGGGCGATAGGTCGACGACTTCACCGGCGAACTGTCGAGCCAGGGCAGGAAGAACAGCAGCGCGATCGATGCGAACATCGCGATGACGCCCCACAGCTTCGCGTCGATCCACAGGAAGTTGAAGGTGAAGGCCTTCAAAATCGCGTAGAAGGGCAGGAAATACCATTCGGGAACGATATGCGCCGGCGTCGACAGCGAGTTGGCCGGAATATAATTGTCGGCATGACCCAGCATGTTCGGGCTGAAGAAGGTCAGCGCCACGAACACCAGCAGGAAGACACCCAGTCCGAAGCCGTCTTTCGCGGTGTAATAGGGGTGGAACGGGACGGTGTCCTGTTCGTCCTTCACCTCGATGCCCGTCGGGTTGTTCGACCCAGGGATGTGCAGCGCCCAGATGTGCAGGATGATCACACCCAAAATGACGAACGGCAGCAGATAGTGCAGCGAGAAGAAGCGGTTGAGCGTCGCATTGTCGGGGACAAAGCCGCCAAGCAGCCACTGCCGAACCGGCTCGCCGACCAACGGGATCGCCGAGAAGAAGCCGGTGATCACCTGCGCGCCCCAAAAGCTCATCTGGCCCCACGGCAGCACATATCCCATGAACGCGGTCGCCATCATCAGCAGGAAGATCACGACGCCAAGCAGCCACACCATTTCGCGCGGCGCCTTGTACGAACCATAATATAGCCCGCGGAAAATGTGCAGATAGACGACGATGAAGAACATGCTCGCGCCGTTCATATGCGCGTAGCGAATGAACCAGCCGGCGTTCACGTCGCGCATGATATGCTCGACCGAATTGAACGCGACCCCGACGTTGGCGGAATAATGCATCGCCAGCACGATCCCGGTGATGATCTGCATCATCAGCGCGGCACCGGCAAGGACGCCGAAGTTCCAGAAATAGTTGAGGTTGCGCGGGACGGGATAACCGGGGCCGGTGGCGTTATACACCAGGCGCGGGATCGGCAGCTTCTCGTCCATCCACTTCATCAGCGGATGCGTCGGCTCATAGGGTTTGGCCCAGGGAAAGCTCATCTTATCTCGCTCCTCAGCCGATCGTCACGACGGTGTCGCTGTTGAATTCATACGGCGGCACGACCAGGTTGGTCGGCGCCGGACCTTTGCGGATGCGCGCCGCGGTGTCGTAATGCGAACCATGGCACGGGCAGAAATAACCACCGAAATCGCCCTTGTTCTCACCTTCCGCAGCGCCGAGCGGCACGCAGCCAAGGTGGGTGCACACGCCCAAAGTGATCAGCCAGTTTTCCTTGCCCGGCTTGGTGCGCTCGTCGATCGTCTGCGGATCACGGAGATCGCTGAGCGGCACGGCCCTCGCCTCAGCGATTTCCTTTGCCACCAGGTTGCGCACGAACACCGGCTGCTTGCGCCAGCTGGTCTTGATCGCCTGACCGGGCTGGATCGCCGAAATGTCGATTTCGGTCGTCGACAGCGCGAGGACGTCGGCCGACGGGTTCATCTGATTGACCAGCGGCAGCACCACTGCCACCGCGCCAACCCCGGCGAAACTCACTGCCGCAATATTGATGAAGTCGCGGCGTCGCACGCCATCTTCGATGCCTGCATTGAGTTCGGATTCACTGGCCATTCGACTGCCCTTGCATGGGTGAACTGACAAAGTTCTCGGAAAGTCGGGCCGCCCTGCAGCGCGCGCACGAAAGGACGCGCCCCGGCGGCCCCTCCGGGAATTGCGGGCCTGATAGCCGCACATCCGGGGCTTGCCAACAGGCAATTTCCGCTTCTTGCGCCGCACCATCGTATGACCGCGAAGCCCCTCGATTCCACAAGCGTGCGCCGCTATGGCAAGGCGATGGAAATCGCCCTGTTTCAGCCGGATATCGCCGGCAATGTCGGCACGACCTTGCGTACCGCCGCCTGTTTTGGCGTGCCCGCGCATATTATCGAACCCTGTGGTTTTCCCTTCTCCGACGGCGCGTTGAAACGCGCCGGAATGGACTATGCGGTGCGCGCCAACGTCCGCCGTCACGCCGACTGGAACGGCTTTTGCGACTGGAGCGCCGGGGCCGGACAACGGTTGGTGCTGCTCACCACCGCGGGGGCGACGCCCCTGCCCGACTTCGCCTTCATGCCCGATGACGTCCTGCTGCTCGGCGCCGAATCCTCGGGCGTGCCGCAATATGTCCATGACGCGGTGGCCGCGCGGGTCGCGATTCCGATGCAGGCGGGTTTTCGCTCCTTGAATGTCGCGGTCGCGGCTGGCATCGCGCTCGCCGAAGCGCTCAGGCAAACGAAAGGCTTTCCGGCATGATCTCGCTCGATCCGCAACAACAGACGGCGCGCAGCTGGTTCGAATCGCTGCGCGACCGGATATGCGCCGAATTTGAAGCGATCGAGGCGGAGGCGGGCAGTGACGCGCGCTTTGCCTATACGCCATGGGACCGCGAGGCCGACGGGCTGGCGCCGGGTGACGGCGGCGGCGGCGTGCGCGGGGTGATGACGGGCAAAGTGTTCGAGAAGGTCGGCGTGAATGTGTCGACCGTCGGCGGCCAGTTCGCCCCCGATTTCGCCGCATCGATCCACGGCGCCGGCGAGGATCCCAGCTTTTTCGCGACCGGGATCAGCCTGGTGGCGCATATGGCGAACCCGCATGTCCCCGCAGTGCATATGAACACGCGCTTCCTGGTCACGACCAAGCGCTGGTTCGGCGGCGGCGCCGATCTGAACCCCCCGATTCCCTACAGGCAAGACACCGACGCCTTCCACGCGCGGCTGCGCGCCGCCTGCGCGCCTTTCGGTCCCGACGTCTATGAACGCTACGCCAAATGGGCCGAAGATTATTTCTACATCCCGCACCGCGGCGTCCATCGCGGCGTCGGCGGCATCTTTTACGATCACCTCGAATGCGGCGACGATGCCGAATATGACCGCAATTTCCAGCTGACCCGGGCGGTCGGCGAGGCGTTCCTCGACGTCTTTCCGCAAATCGTCCGGCGCCGGATGAACCAGAGCTTCACCGACGCCGACCGCAACGAACAGCTGATCTGGCGCGGCCGTTATGCCGAATTCAACCTGGTCTATGACCGCGGCACGCTGTTCGGGCTCAAGACCGGCGGCAACATCGACGCGATCCTGATGAGCCTGCCGCCGCTCGCCAAATGGAGCTGAAATGCAAAAGGGCGCCCCGTTACCGGCGCGCCCTTTCGTTTCCTCGACAATCAACGCCTCAGGTGAAGACCTGGCTCACATCGTCCTGCCCCAGCGCGCGATAGATACCCGCGGGAATGGCGACGGTGAAATAGGCCATCGGGATGCTGATCAGGATGGTCATCAGGATCACCGTGCCAAAGCCCGGAACCCCGCCGCCCATCACCAGCGACTGAAACGCCGAACCGACGATCAGCCCCAGAATGATAGCGATCACCAAGATCACAGCGCCGATCAGCAGGAAATAGCCGGCAATCCGCCATTGGCCTTCGGACGTCATCGCCCAGCTGCGCTTCATCGCCTCGAACGGCAGATATTCCTCGCGGTCCGCCATCGACGGCGCGGTGCAGCACAGCCGCGCCGCCAGCCACAGCAGCAGCACGGCGACCAGCACCATGATCAGGATGCCAAGGCCGCCACTCGCACCGCCGCCGCCGCCGAACATCGGCGCCATCGAACTGAGCGCGAACGAGCCGAACACCGCCAGCAGCAGGAACAGGATTGCCAAAAAGCCGAATAGCGCCGGATACATGATGACGAAGCACAGCATCAGCAACAGGATGAACGGCAACGCCACCCATGGCGAGATCGCATAAGCGAGCAGGCCCGCAACGATCAGCGTTCCGATCAACAGCCCGACCAGCACCAGCGCCGCGATCATGCCAAAGCGCAAACCGCCCGCCAGATCGTCGGCGTTCGCCCCGAGGCCGAGCCGCCACGAAGTGAAATAGCTACCGAACTGCAGGACATAGGACAACAGCGACACGACAAGGATGCCCATGCCCATGCCGGCCATCATCGACGGATCCGCCATCATCGCCGGGTTGAGCGCGTTGGCCATCGGATTGCCGACGATGACCCACTGCAGCGCAAGCGGAATTATGATGCCAACCGCGATCAGCGCGATCGCATGATTGGCGGCGTGGCCACTGAAAAAACTGGTCGCACTGGACCAGGCCTGACCGATACTGAACCGATTCATTTTCGTTTCTCCCCCTATCGAAACCAGTGACTTCCGCTCAAACGACCCCTCTTATCGAAATGTCTCCTGCGCTCCCGCCATCGACAACTGGCGATAGGTGGCACCGGTGATCGCCAGCAACACCAGCGAACCGATCGTACCGACGATCGCCTCGACCAGCCCGACGATCATCTTGCCAGCCCCCTCGCCGCTTCCGGCAACGATACCGATCACGCCGCCGATGATCAGCGCGGTGATCACGAAAACGATGATGACCAGAAACATGAACAGGAAAATGCGCCAGCCATTGCCCTTGGTCACCGCCAGGCTGCCCTGTACGGCCGAAAGCGGATTATAGACCGTCTGGTCGGCGATGATCGGCGATATGACCGCAAAACGACCCCAGAAATAGGCCGCCAAACCAACAAACAGGACCAGCCCCACAACCAGCAGCAACCCGCCGCCGACGCCGCCAAGGCCGATGCCCGGCAACAGCAACAGCAGCACGGCCGCGCCGAGCATGACGATCAGCAACAGCTGCACCGCGATCATCGTCGGCACCATTTTCAGCGCAAAAATCAGCGCGTCGCCGACACTTGTGCCGGTCCGCGACAGCCAGAGCCGCAGGATACCGACGCCGCCCACCGCGGCAATCACCCCGATCAACAGTTGATAGGGCAACATTTCGCGTCCCATTTGCTGGAACGCCGCCATGATCTGTTCCATCGACGCCCCCGCCGCAGGCTCGATCGGCGCCGGGCCGAACCAGCTCATCGCCAGATTGGGCAGGAACAGAAACACCGCGGCGATCGTGCCGGTCAGGGGCAGATGCGAACGCAACAGGACCATCGTGTCGTCCCATGCCGCGCCCATGTCGAATTTTACCATTGATACCCCGTCATTTTTTGTGCCCCGATTGGGGGGAAAGTGACGATCTTCGCGCCCGATGTCCAGCCCCGTCGCCGCGGCACCATTCGCCGCCCCTTGCGCGCGGCGCGCCGGCAAGGCAGGAAGCCGGCGCGATGCGCAGCCTGCCGCCCCCCCAATGGATCCTGTCCACCGGCCTGACCGACTATGCCGCGGCGCTTGCCGACATGGACGCGCGGGCAGCCGCGATCCACACCGGCAGCGGCGACGAACGGATCTGGCTGCTCGAACATCCGCCGCTCTACACCGCCGGAACCAGCGCCGATCCCGCCGAACTGCTCGATCCGCGCTTCCCCGTTTATGATGCGGGCCGCGGCGGACGTTATACCTATCATGGCCCCGGCCAGCGGGTCGGCTATGTCCAGCTGGACCTGTCGCAGCGCGGCCGCGATGTACGCGCCTATGTGTCGGCGCTCGAAGGCTGGGTGATCGATGCGCTGGCGCTGCTGGGGGTCGAGGCGCGGCGTGCCGAGGGTCGCATCGGCATCTGGACCGACGATCAGAACGGCCGCGAGGCAAAGATCGGCGCGATCGGGGTGCGGGTGAAGCGCTGGGTGACGCTGCACGGCTTTTCGCTCAACGTCGCGCCCGATCTGGCGCATTTCGGCGGCATCGTTCCCTGCGGCATCGCCGAATTTCCGGTCACCAGCCTCGCCGCGCTCGGCAAATCGGCGTCCTTCGCCGACGTCGATGCCGCGCTCGCCCACGCCCTGCCCGCCTTTCTCGACAAGCTGAGGCCGAGCGATTAGGAACGGCGCATGATCCGCAATATTTCCGCTTCGCTTCTGCTCCTTGCCCTCGCCGCCTGCGGCAGCGACGACCCCGCGGGCAACACCACGACAAAGCTCGACGCGGTCGAGGTGCAGCCGGGATCGGTCAGCGATTCGATGATCATCCTCGATGACGCCGTCGTCGACGGCACCGCGGTCGACAATAGCGTGCCCGACGACGGCACCAGGAAAGAGACGGCAAAGTCGGACACCGACAGTCCGGACGAAGAAACCGCCGACGCCGAAGCGGAAGAAAATCCCGACGCCGTCCCCGTCCCCGCCCTGAAAAAGGCGATCACCACCGACGCCCCCGCCAAAAAGGGCGACTAGCGAAGGCGATCAGCGCAGCCCCAGGCTTTTGTGGGTTTGCAGCGACAGCCGCCAGCGCGGATCGGCCATCACCAGATCGATGCACTGCTGCACATTGTCGGCCGCGTTCGGATCGTCGAGCGGCTGGACCAGCCGATGGGTGAATTCGAGCGCCGCGAGCCGCGCGACGTCGCTGCCCGGCTGCGGCCATACCAGTTTCAGTTCGTCGCCGCTCATCTGGACCAGGTCGCTGCCCGCCTTGGGGCTGACGCAAATCCAATCGATGCTGCGCGGCACCGCCAACGTCCCGTTGGTCTCGATCGCGATCGTAAAGCCCTGCGCGTGGAGCGCATCGATCAGCGCCGCATCGACCTGCAACATCGGTTCACCGCCGGTCAGCACGACATAACGATCGTCGTCGCCCTGCCCCCAGCTTTCGGCGATCACCGCCGCGAGTGCCGCGGCGCCCGCGTATTTGCCGCCGAGCGTCCCGTCGGTGCCGACAAAATCGGTGTCGCAGAATTTACAGATCGCTTTGGCGCGATCCTGCTCGCGCCCCGTCCATAAGTTGCAGCCGGCAAAACGGCAGAACACCGCCCGGCGCCCCGCCTGCGCGCCTTCGCCTTGCAGGGTCAGGAAAATCTCTTTGACCGCGTAAGTCACCGGTCAGGCGCCAACGGCATAGCGCGTCGGGTCGGTCAGCCCCGCGTCGGCAAAGCCTTTGCTCCGCAAGCGGCAGCTATCGCAATATCCGCAATGCAGCCCCGCAGGCGTCGGGTCATAACACGACCAGCTCATCCCCGCGTCCATCCCCAGCCGCACTGTCTCGGCGGCGATGTCGGCCTTGGTCATATGCTGAAGCGGGGCGTGGATGTGGAAATCGACGCCTTGGTCGCCGTCGCGGGTCGCGAGCCGCGCCAGATTTTCGAATCCGGCGATAAAATCGGGCCGACAATCGGGATAGCCCGAATAATCGAGCGCATTGACCCCGATGACGATGTCCTGCGCCCGCCGCGCTTCGGCCAGCCCCAGCGTCAGCGACAGGAAGATCAGGTTGCGTGCCGGCACGTAAGTAACCGGCACATCGCTGCCGACTCCGTCCTTCGGCACGTCGATGTCGGCGGTCAATGCCGAGCCGCCAAAGCGGCGCAAATCGAGCGGCAGGACGATATGTTCGGCCGCGCCGACATAATCGGCAATCCGCGCCGCCGATTCCAGTTCGACGCGGTGGCGCTGGTTATAGTCGATCGTCAGCGCGACGATGCGCGCGCCGGCTTCGCGTGCGAGCCCCGCGCACACCATCGAATCGAGCCCGCCCGACAACAGGACGATCAGGGTTTTTCCGGCAACATCGTGCATCGGCGCCCGATACGCCCACGTCGATAGCGGCGCAAGGGGCCGCCTGCTGCGGCGCACCAAAAGAAATGGGCCGCGCGACGTTGGTCACACGGCCCAGTGCGGCATGTAAGCCGTTAGGGAGAAGGACACACATCGGTGTGCCACCCCTCCCGATTAACGCAGGATGGTTAACAACCGCTTAGCGCCGCAAAGCCTTTCAGCACGGCCCCGCGCGGCGCGCTTCGATCGCCTGCGAAAAGGGTTTGCCGTCGGCAATGCCCTGGGTGTCGATCTGGACCAGCCGGTTCGTTTCGCTGCGGATGCTGGTGCGGCCGTGGCCGGCGCCAGGGCAGGTGTAATGCACCGTGACCGAATTCGGCGTGTCTTCGATAATATAACGCGAACAATTGGCCCGCGGATGCTGAACCTGAATCATCCGGCGCGCGTCGCCGACGCAAACGGTTTGCAACACCGCGTCACTGCCGCGTTCGCGCAGCTGCCAGCTGCCCTTTTCCAGCCGGTCGAGCATCGCCAGCGACGGCGCCTGCGCTGGCACCGCCGTAGCGCCCGCCACAGCGGACGCGGCAAGAGTGCATCGTAAAATGGGAAAAAAGATCGCCATTATCACCTATCCATCGGACGCCCGAATGCGGGCGGGAATGCGACCCCGTTTCGATAGAGATAACAATCGCGCACGGGCATTTCAACCGCTTGGCGCTGGACTAGACCGTTTCGTCGTCAATCTGGCACAGAAATCTCACCCAGCGGGATCGGAAAAATGCGCGAGCAGAAGGCGCAATCGACGACGATCTGTCCGCTTTCGTCGGCCATATCCACCCGCTCGGTTTCCGGAAACTGCGCGAGCACACCAGCGAAATAATCGGTGCTGCAACGGCAACCACGCGACACTGCGACACCCGGCTCGACCCGCACCTCATCCTCATGAAACAACCGCCACGCCAGCGTTTCCAGCGAATGAGCGGGGTCGGTCAGTTCCTCAGGCTTCAACGTCGCGGCAATCGTCCGCGCATGGTCCCATTCGGGATTGTCGTGGCGGACGTGCAGCCTGTCGCGGCCGACCTCGCCCTCGGGCAGATGCTGGAGCAGCAAGCCGCCCGCGACGCACCCCGCCTCGGCATCGTGCCGCGCGGCCAGGCGGATCAGGCTCGAAATCTGTTCGGACTGCTCGAAATAATGTTCGGCCGCCTCGCCGATCGACGCGCCTTCGAGCGGGACGATGCCCTGATAACGCTCCGCCGTCGCCGTCTGGTCGAAAGTGATCGCCAGAAAACCCTCGCCGAACAGCGCGAACAGCGTCGGGTCGGGACCGACCGCGGCGAGCCGTTCGGCATCGAATTTCAAATAACCGCGCAACTCGCCGCCGCGATAATCGCACACCAGCAATTCAACGGGGCCACCGCCGGTCTGCGCCTGCAACGTCATCTGCCCGCCGTCGGCCTTCAGCGTCGAGCCGAGCAGTACGGTCAGCACCAGTGCTTCGGCGAGCAGTTTCTCGGCCACCGGCGGGTAGCTGTGCGCCGCCATGATCGTATTGAGCACGGGGCCCAGCCGCACAAACCGTCCGCGCACATGACGCGCGGCGATCGTGAAGACCAGGGGCTGGTCGAACCAGGTTTCGATAATTTCGTCGCTCACAATTCCGAACTCACAGCTTGCCCAGCGCCCAGAGCAGGATCGATTTCTGCGCGTGGACGCGGTTTTCAGCCTCGTCCCACACCCGCGACTGCGGCCCGTCGATCACCGCATCGACAACCTCGTCGCCGCGATGCGCGGGCAGGCAGTGCAGGAAGATCGCGTCGCCCTTGGCGCCCGCCATCAACCGCTCGTCGACCTGGAACGGCGCCATCGCCGCGACCTTGTTATGGGCATGATCCTGCCCCATCGACACCCAGGTGTCGGTGACGACCAGATCGGCGTCGGCAACCGCTGAGCGCGCGTCGGCCACGACGTCGATGCGAACACCCTTGGCGCGCGCCGCCTCGACGAACGACGCGTCGGGTTCATAACCCTGCGGGCAACCCGCACGGACGTTGAAACCGAACAGCCCCGCCGCCTCGATCAGCGACGACAGCACATTGTTGCCGTCGCCGAGCCAGGCGAGCTCCAGCCCCGGCAGCGCCTTGCCCTGTTCGACGATCGTCAGCAGGTCGGCGACGATCTGGCAGGGATGCGACAGGTCGGTCAGCCCGTTGATCACCGGGACGCTCGCATATGCGGCGAGCTCCTCGATCTTGGCATGATCGTCGGTGCGGATCATGATCGCGTCGGCATAGCGCGACAGCACCCGCGCCGTGTCGGCGATCGTCTCGCCGCGGCCAAGCTGGGTTGTCCCCGCGTCGAGGATCATCGGCACCCCGCCCAGCTGGCGGATCGCGATGTCGAACGACGCGCGCGTCCGCGTCGAATTCTTTTCGAACACCATCGCCAGCACATGATCGGCGAGCGGCGCGTCGGCGTCGCGTTTCGCCTTCGGCCAGCCGGTGCGCGCCGCCTTGCGGTCGATCGCGTCGGCGATCATCGCCGCGACGGCATCGCCGCCCGCGTCGGACAGATTCAGGAAATTCGGCATCAGTCCCCTCCGTTCGCCGCGAACGGAATCATCAGGATTCCGGCGGCGTGTAGCTCGCCGCGCCCGCTGACAATTTCTCGACGAATTCGTCGATATGGCTCTGTTCGATGTTGAGCGGCGGCAGCACGCGCACGACATTTTCGCCCGCCGCGACGGTCAGCAGCCCGTGATTATCGCGCAGATGTGCGACAAAGGCGCGGCTGTCCGACTTGAGCTTGAGCCCGAGCATCAACCCCATGCCGCGCACGCTTTCAAACAGATGATCATGGTTCGGGATCAGCTGTTCGAGCGCGCCGCGCAGCCGTTCGCCGGTCGTCTTGACCTGATCGAGAAAGCCTTCCTCCAGCACGACATCGAGCACCGCCTGCCCGGCGGCGCAGGCCAGCGGGTTGCCGCCATAGGTCGAGCCATGGGTGCCGATGACCATGCCGCGCGCGGCTTTTTCGGTCGCAAGGCACGCACCCATCGGAAAGCCGCCGCCGATACCCTTGGCGCTCGCCATGATGTCGGGGGTGACGCCGAATTCCTGATAGGCATAGAGCGAACCGGTGCGCGCGACGCCGCACTGGACTTCGTCGAACACCAGCATCAGGTCGCGGTCGTTACAGATGTCGCGCAGTCCCTGCAGGAACGGCTGCGACGCGGGGCGGATGCCGCCCTCGCCCTGAATCGGTTCGATCAGGAAACCCGCCGTATTGTCGTCGACTAGGTCGAGCGCGGCGTTCAGATCGTCGAACGGCGCATAGGTGAAACCGGGAAGCAGCGGATCGAAACCCTTGCGCAGCTTTTCCTGATTGGTGGCCGAAATCGTCCCCAACGTGCGGCCGTGAAACGCATTGTTGAAGGTGATCAGATTATGCTTTTCGGGATTGCCCGCGCTCGAATGATAGGCGCGCGCGGTCTTGATCGCGCATTCGACGGCTTCGGCGCCCGAGTTGGTCAGGAACACCGTGTCGGCAAAGGTGTTGTCGACCAGCCGCGCCGCATAAGCCTCACCCTGCGGGCTGCCATACAGGTTCGACACATGCATCAGCGTCGCGGCCTGCTCCTGAATCGCCTTGGTCAGATGCGGATGACCATGGCCCAGCAGGTTGACGGCGATGCCGCTCGCGAAGTCCAGATAACGCTCGCCGCGCTCGCCGATCAGATAGGCGCCCTCGCCGCGCACCGGACGCACACCGCACCGGGGGTAAACGGGCATCAGCGGCGTGATCGACATGGCAGGCACCTTTCAGGCAAAAGTAAAAAGGCGACCCTTGCGCGGGCCGCCCTTGGTCGGACCGACCCTATACTGCCGCAGCGCAAGGCGCGTCAACACAGGCGCACACCGTGCAACCAAGCAAAGGCGCTTGCGTTCGCGGTGGATGAAATCCCAGCTTTGGCCTCTTCTTATTGCCCTCCCCGCCCTCACCGGCTGCAGTGCTTTGCCACGCGATGCGTCGGGGACCAGCGAGCGGATGACGCGGACCGGCGAAATGCGGATCGTGGTCCTGCCCACGACTCCCGACGCCGCACCGGCGCTCGCGGTGCTCGGCAGCTATGCAAAGCGTCACGACGCGCGGCTGACCCGCACGTCCGGACACGGCGAACATGCCCTGCACTGGCTGGAGGAAGGCAAGGTCGATGCGGTCGTCGGTCATTTCGCCAAGACATCGCCGTGGCAGGCCGAGGTCGCGCTATCCAAAACTGTTGGGCGCCGCGAACCCCATGATGCCACGCAGCCCGTTCTCCGCATCGCCCGGCGCAACGGTGAGAACGCGCTCATCCTCGCAACCGACCGCGCGATCGCCGAGATGACGAAATGAGCCTGCACGGCGGCATTCCTTCAGCGATCGCCGCCGACGTACGGCACGGCGAGCGGCTCGAATGGTGGACGCTCGGCTGGATGACGAGCGTCGTGATCGTCATGGGGCTCGTGATGGGCGGCAGTCAGGCGATGAAGGCCGCAGTGATCGAGGATCTGCTCAGCCTGATCCCCGCGGTCGTTTTCCTGCTGTCCACCCATTGGGAACGCAAGCATTCCGATCCGCGCTTCCCTTTCGGCTATCGCCGCGCCAACAGCCTTGCCTTTCTGGTTGCCGCCACGGCGTTGCTCTCGGTCGGCGGCTTCCTCGCTTATGAAAGCGTCACGACGCTGGTGCGGCAGGAGCATCCGACCGTCGGCGGCATTACGCTGTTCGGCCACACGGTCTGGCTCGGTTGGCTGATGATCGCCGCGCTCGCCTATTCGGTGGTGCCGCCGATGATCCTCGGTCATCTGAAGCACCCAATCGCGACCCGCATCCGCGACAAGGTGCTGCATACCGACGCGCTGATGCAAAAGGCCGACTGGCAGACGGGGCTTGCCGGCATCGCCGGAATCATCGGCATCGGCCTCGGCTGGTGGTGGGCCGACGCTGCCGCGGCGCTGTTCATTTCGCTGTCGATCATCAAGGACGCGATCGGCGCGTTGGAAAAAGCCGTCGCCGAGCTACTCGACGGCACCCCGCGCGCGCTTGATACCGACGCGATGTCCGAAGACGCCGAACTATTGACCACGGCGCTCAAAGCGCATTTCGGCGACGTCGAAGTCCGGTTGCGCGAGACGGGCCGCTATATTGCCGCCGAAGTCGATTGTGCATCGCCGAGCGTCGTCCCAACCGCCGAAGATCTGCTCGGCAAGGAACTGGCTTGGCGGCTCGCGAGCCTGACGTTCCGACCCATATGACATCTCGTCATTGCGAGCAAAGCGAAGCAATCCAGAGTGTGACAAGCCGCTCTGGATTGCTTCGCTTCGCTCGCAATGACGAACTACTCAAATCGACCGCGCCGCTTCCATCGTCAGCGCCAGCGAGTGCTTGCGTGCGTCATGATCGTACATCGACGACGCGATGATCACCTCGTCAACGCGCGTCCGGGCAACAAATGCCCGCAAGCCAGCGGCAATATCATCGACTGTCCCCACCGCCGAACATTGCAGCACATGGTCGAGGATCGCGCGCGCGTTCGGCGGCAGGCTGTCCTTATAGCCTGCCAGCGGCGGCTTCATTTTGCCCGGGTTGCCGGTGCGAAGCGCGACGAACGCCTGCTGCTGTGACGACGCCAGCAGCTCGGCCTCCTCGCGCGTATCGGCGGCAAAGGCGTTGAACGCCGCGGCCACATAGGGCGCCGCAAGCTGCGCTGATGGTTTGAACTGGCGCCGGTAAATGGCAAGCGCCTCGTCAAGCGCGTCGGGCGCGAAATGGCTGGCAAAGGCATAGGGCAGCCCCAGCATCGCCGCGAGCTGCGCGCCAAAGGTGCTCGACCCCAATATCCACAGCGGAACATGCGTCCCTGCCCCCGGCACCGCGGTAATCCCCAACTGCTCGTCGCCGGCCAGAAAGGCCTGCAACTCCAGCACATCCTGCGGAAACTGCCGCTCGTCGCTGGCGAGGGTGCGGCGCAGCGCGCGCGCGACCCGCTGGTCGGATCCCGGCGCGCGCCCGAGCCCCAAGTCGATGCGGCCCGGAAACAAGGCTTCGAGCGTTCCGAACTGTTCGGCGATTACCATCGGCGCGTGGTTCGGCAGCATGATGCCCGCCGACCCGATCCGGATCGTCGACGTCGCCTGCCCGATATGCGCCAGCACGACCGCGGTCGCCGCGCTCGCGATCCCCGTCATGCCATGATGCTCGGCGACCCAATAGCGCCCATAACCAAGCGCCTCGGCGTGGCGTGCCAGATCGACGGCGTTGGCGAGCGATTGGGCGATCGTGCCGGTGTCGGTCACGGGCACGAGGTCGAGGAAGGAAAGTTTCGTCATGCAACGGATATGCGGTTGAGTGGCGGCGGGTTCAACCGCACCGCTTCACAGCCACTAAAAAGAAAAACTACGCCCGCTCATCCTTCGTCGAATCCATCACCACATAAGTGCTGATCGAATGCACCTGCGGCAGCACGCCCAGCACTTCAGTGTGGAAATGCTTGTACGCCGCCAGATCGGCGGTCTCGATCCGCAGCAGATATTCGATCGCGCCGGTGATATTGTGGCACTCGCGCACTTCGGGCGCTCCGGCCATCGCCGCCTCGAAATCGGCTTGCGCCTTCTTGGTGTGGGTCGACAGCCCGACGGTGACATAAGCGAGAAAGGTCAGTCCCAGCTTCGCCGGGTCGATGTTGGCGCGATAACCGGTGATCACCCCGCTGCGTTCCAGTTCCTGCACCCGCCGCAGACAGGCCGAGGGCGACAACCCGACGCGCTCGGCGAGTTCGAGGTTCGAGATTCGCCCGTCCCGCGCCAGTTCGCGCAATATCTTGCGGCCAATATCGTCCATCTTGCTCATAGATTGCATATAATAGGTGATGAGCGCCATAATTTGCAACCCGCGCACTGCTGAAACACGTTATGTTGCACGCATGAACCAGACCACGCTCCTCGCGCTCTCCGCCTTCGCGCTTGTTTCGTCGATCACGCCGGGGCCGAACAACATGATGCTGATGGCGTCGGGCGCCAATTTCGGCCTCCGCCGCACCGTCCCGCACGCGCTCGGCGTTGGCATCGGCTTCACGCTGATGATCATCCTCGTCGGGCTCGGGCTGATGGGATTGTTCGACCTGTTCCCGATCCTGAACAGCGTGCTCAAGGTCGTGAGCGTCGCCTATCTGCTGTGGCTCGCGTGGAAGATCGCCAATGCCGCCGCCCCCGACACCGAAACCGGCGCGCGCGGCAAGCCGATGACCTTTGTCCAGGCGATGCTGTTCCAGTGGGTCAATCCCAAGGCGTGGTCGATGGCGCTGACCGCGATCGCACTCTATGCCCCCGACCGGAATCTCGGCGCGGTGCTGCTGGTCGCGGTGGTCTTTGGCCTGATCAACCTGCCCTCGACCAGCCTGTGGGCGGTAATGGGTCAGATACTGCGCGGCTGGCTGTCGAGCCCGGCGCGGCTGCGCGCTTTTAACTGGACGATGGCGGCCTTGCTGGTTGGATCGCTGGCGCTGCTGATCTGATTGCAAGGTTGCGATCCGCAACCTATGCACGGCGCTCCCTTCCGCTGACCGGAGAACCGAACCATGCCAAGCCGCCGCCTGGGCCAGAGCGCCATCCATGTGTCCGACATCTGCATGGGGACGATGACCTTTGGCAGCCAGACCGACGAGGCGGCGGCGTTCCGCATCCTCGACCGCTGTTTCGACGCCGGGATCAATTTCTACGACACCGCCGAGGGCTATCCGGTGCCGCCCGACGTCAAATGGGTCGGCCGCACCGAAGAAATCGTCGGCCGCTGGCTGAAGACCAAGCCGCGCGATGCGATCATCCTCGCCACCAAGGTGTCGGGGCCGAGCCATGTGTGGTTCAAGTCGCCGTGCCGAAATGGCATGACCGCGCTTGACCGTAAGAACATCTTCCAGGCGATCGACGACAGCCTGACCCGCCTCCAAACCGACTATGTCGACCTCTACCAGACTCACTGGCCTGACCATGACGCGCCCTATGACGAGATCATGGACGCGCTCGACGAGCTGGTCCGCGCCGGCAAAGTCCGCATCCTCGGCTGCTCGAACGAAACGAGCTGGGGGCTGATGAAATCGCTCGCCGCGTCGGAGAAACTGGGCGTGGCGCGTTACCACACGATCCAGAACAATTTCAGCCTGAACAACCGCCGCTTCGAGGACGAGCTGAAACAGGTGTGCCGCCAGGAAGGCGTCAGCCTGATCCCTTACTCGCCGCTCGCCGGCGGGGTGCTCTCGGGCAAATATCAGGGCGGGGCGGCGCCTGAGGGTGCGCGTTTCTCGCGCTATTTGGCGATGGAAGGGCGGCAGGCCGCGATGGGCCAGCGCTTCGTCAACGAAAAGAGCCTCGCCGCGACCGCACGCTATCTGCAAATCGCCGCCGATGCCGGGCTGCACCCGGTGACGATGGCGACCGCCTGGTCGAAACAGCATGACTTCGTCGCCTCGACGATCGTCGGGGTCAGCGCTTATGATCAGGTCCAGCCGATCCTCGATGCGATGGATCTGGTGCTCGGCGACGATCTGATGACCGCGCTGCATCGGGTCAGCAAGGACATCCTCTATCCGATGGGCTGACCGGCTTGTGCGGCGCGTGGGGGCTGCTACTCTTCGCTCGAAATCACCGAAAAGGAACTCCACCATGCTCCCCGCCCGCCGCGCGTTTTTTGCCCTCGCCGCCTTTGCCGCCGTCATCGGCACCGCGCATGCCGCAAATCCGGTGATGTTCCGCGACGCCGGTTGCGGCTGCTGCCTAAAATGGCTGGAGCAGGTAAAGGCGTCGTTCGGGCAAAAGGCGGTCATCGTCAATTCCCCCGACATGGCCGCAATCAAGGACAAGCAGGGCGTGCCGCAGGCGCTGCGCAGCTGTCACACCGTGCTGGTCGGCGGCTATGTGATCGAGGGACATGTCCCCGCCAAGGAAATCGCCCGCCTGCTCCGCGAAAAACCCAAGGGCGTCAAAGGCCTGGCGGTTGCCGGGATGCCGACGGGCTCGCCCGGCATGGAACATGGCGGTCACCGCGAGGCGTATAAGGTCATGACCTTCGGTTCCGGCGGCCAGCGCGTTTATGCGAGCTATGCAGCGAGCGGCGGCGCGCACGCGCACTGAGCGGCACAGCCTGGTTCATTTCCGTTCGTGTCGAGCGGTTGGCTATTACAAACTCGCCTTGAACAATTCCAGCATCCGTCCCCACGCCTTCTCGGCCGCCGCTTCATTATAAGCGCGTCCGTCGGGCGGGCACCAACCGTGCATCGCACCTTCATACACCTCGACCTCGTGCCACTGCTTACGCGGCTCCAGCACGGCCTTGAGCAAGATTTTTTCGTTCGGCGCTTCCTTGTCGTCATTATCGGCAATCGCGAACAAATAGCCCGCCTTGGTGCCGGGGATCAGCAGATGCGGGCTGTCGGGCTTGTCGGTTCCCACCCCGCCGCCATGGAAACTCGCCGCCGCGCCGACGCGGTCGGGTTTCAGCGCCGCGGTATAGATCGTCATCGCGCCGCCCATGCAATAGCCGGTGGTGGCCAGCTTGCGCTTCGCATCGACCTCTTTCTGCGCGTCGAGAAAGGCGAGATGCGCGATCGCGTCGGTCTCGACGACCGGCTTGGTCAGCTGCTTCAGATACCCAAACAGCTTTTCGCGCACCGCGGGATTGCCCCAATCGTTCGCGGCGTCGACGACCGGCGATTTCTGCCAGCGGTAAAAGGGATTGACGCACAGCACCGCATAACCCTCGCCCGCCAGCCGGTCGGCCATCTGGCGAAAGGCGGGGCGCAGGCCGCGAATGTCGGGCCAGATCAGCACGCCCGGATGTTTTCCGCTCATCGGGGCGACGAAATAGGCGTCGCAGGTGCCGTCAGCCGTCTTGATCTCGACGTCGCGGCCCTTCACCGGCTTGCCCGCCATCGCCCGCGCCGGCAGCGCCGCGATCAGCGCGCCGGCTCCGGCCAATGCGGCAAAGCTGCGGCGACCGACAGCCATCCCGGCGCGGTCGAGATCGGCTTCGGTATCTTCGGTGCACATGCTGGCTCTCCTTGGGGCGTTTTCGAAAAGTGCGGAAAACTCCGCAACTTCACGCGCGATGTCCTATTTTCGTCCCGTGCTCGGGATCGAACTGGCTGCGAAGCTAATCCAGCGATGCCGCGTAGGACAGCGGTTTTTGAGGGGGTCGATCCTCCCTGTGGCGAAGCCATGGGGAGGATTATCGTGCGACCGCCGTCAGCCTCTCCATTTCACCAAATGTGAGCGCCACATGATGCACGCCAACTGCGCGCAGCACTTCGCCATGCGCGGCGCGATCGACGATATGCCCGGCGCCGCAAAAGCCGACGACGGTCATCCCCGCCGCTAAAGCCGCTTGCGCCCCGGTCGGCGAATCCTCGATCGCAAGGCAGCGCGCCGGATCGACGCCCAGCCCCTTGGCGGCGGCAAGATAGACGTCGGGAAACGGCTTGCCGCGATCCCAGCCGTCGGCGCTGTACACATGATCGGCGAAATGATGGTCCAGCCCGAACAGCCCGAGCGCCCAGTCGATATATTCGGCGCGGCTGGACGAGGCGATCGCGCGCGGCATTGGCCCCAGCCCGGCCAGGAAATCGGCGGCGCCGGGGACGGCGGTAAATCCCTCCATGAAGCGGCCCCGCGCCCGTGTCCGGTGCTGCTCGCGAAAATCGACCGGCAGCGCGCGGCCGAACCGCGCCTCGATCCGCCGCTGGGTCTCCTGCCAGTTGTGGCCATAATAATCGCACAGGCATTCGTCATAGGTCGATGGCATCCCGACCGCGGTCAGGCTCTCGGCAAGCGACTGGTTCGCCCGCACCTCGCTGTCGGCAATGACGCCGTCGAAATCGAAGATGATCGCGGCGAAACTCATGACAATCCTACAATCTTCATACTTCGCACCTAGAGCCTGGGCTAACAGGAGACATCGGCATGAAATTCATCGAACTCAAGTCGCGCGGCGGCAACTATCTGGTCGTCGCCGAAAATGTCGCCTGGCTCCGAGACTATGAAAATGGTCAGACCCAGGTCGGCATGGTCGGCGGCGCGCCGCTGTTGGTGGCGGGCAAGATCGAGGACATCGCGGCGTCGATCCTGGCGCAGGCAAATGCCGCGGCGTAGCAAACGGCAGATAGCGTTTTAGATGCGTCGCCACGGCTTGATCGTTGGAGCAATTGACAACATTGCTTGCCGATGGTATTTACTCCAACATGAAGGCTGTATCGATCTTGCGGGAACGCATATCGCTCGACGATGACAGCTTCGTCGAACTGGTCGTCTGGAAATTGCCGCATCCACTCGCCGGTAGCACGCATGATTTCAAATATCGCCTCGCCCTCGTCAGCCAGAATATCTGCGTGATGCGTTACGACAACGAGGCTGGCAAGGGCGACCACAAACATCTGGGCGAGACCGAGATCGACTATGCCTTCGACGGCCTTGAGCAATTGCAGCGTGATTTTTGGGCCGATGTCGAACGATGGAGAAAACCATGAAAAATATTGTCACGGTCGGTATTTCGTCGCTCGATGACGCGAAGGATCGCCTTGCCGCCGCCTTTCGCGGCGAGCCGCAGGGCAACCGGATCTCCTTCCTGACCGTCGAGCAGATGTGGAAGACGTTGAGCCCGAAGCGTGCCGAAATCCTGAGCATCATGGCGGGCCAAGGCGCGATGCCGATCCGCGAAGTCGCCCGCCGTGTCGGCCGCGACGTGAAAGCGGTGCATGGTGATGTCCATGCGTTGTTGAGTGCGGGTGTTGTCGATCAGGTGAAGGGCGGTGTCGTGTTTCCCTATGATGCAGTGCATGTGGATTTTATGTTGGGTGAGGCGGCATGAACGACGTCGGACCGTTGATGTCGGCGATGATAGGCGCGCTCATCGCTATTCTAAGTTGGCCCATCGCGCATTGGCTAACCCGCAAAAGAGAAATCCTCGCAGAGAAGCGCCAACTTCGGGTAACCTATCTTTTGGAAGCTTATCGTCGTTTGGAAGATGCCGGGAACCGAGCAATCGCACCGAAAAGTGACAAGTGCCGGAACATCGAAAGCGCCATCGCTGATATTCAGCTATTGGGCACACCAAAGCAAATTGGCCTGGCAGCCGATTTCGCTGAAGAATTTGCGCGAAACGGGGCCGCGAGTTTCGATCTTATTTTATACGATCTACGAGAGTCTTTGAGGCGTGAACTTGAGCTCGAAACCACCACAGCGCCATTGAAGTTTCTTCGGATAAACTGAGAATAACGGGCCGGAGGCGCATCTCACTCCACCGTCACCGACTTCGCCAGATTCCGCGGCTGATCGACGTCCGTCCCCTTCGCAACCGCGACATGATACGCCAGCAACTGCACCGGCACCGCATACACCAAGGGCGCGATCAGGGGGTGGACCTTGGGCATTTCGATCGTTGCCATGCAGCCGTCACCTGCTTCGGCGATGCCGTCGGCATCCGAAATCAGCACGACCTTGCCGCCGCGCGCCATCACTTCGTGCATGTTGCTGACGGTCTTTTCAAACAGCGGGCCGCTGGGCGCGAGGACGATGACCGGGACCGATTCGTCGATCAGCGCGATCGGGCCGTGCTTCATTTCACCCGACGCATAACCTTCGGCATGGATATAGCTGATTTCCTTGAGTTTTAGCGCACCCTCCATCGCCAGCGGATAGTCGGGACCGCGGCCAAGATAGAGCACGTCGCGCGCCGGGGCGACGAGATGCGCCATCGCCGCGATGTCATCGTCATGCGCCAGCGCGGCGTTGAGCGCCGCGGGTGCTTCGATCAGATGCTCGACGATCTCATGCTCGTCGGCGGCGCTGAGCTTGCCCTTTTTGAGCGCGAGATGCGCCGCGAGCGCCGCGAGCACCGCCAGCTGACAGGTGAACGCCTTGGTCGACGCGACGCCGATCTCCGGCCCCGCGTGGGTCGGCAGCAACAGGTCGGCCTCGCGCGCCATGCTGCTGGTCGGGACGTTGACGACAACCGCGATCGTCTGGCCGTTTGCCTTGCAATGACGCAGCGCCGCGAGCGTGTCGGCGGTCTCGCCCGACTGCGAAATGAACAGCGCCAGCCCACCGGGTTGCAGCACCGGATCGCGGTAGCGAAACTCGCTCGCGACATCGATGTCGACGGGAACGCGCGCAAAGGTTTCGAACCAATATTTGGCGACCATGCCGGCGTAGAAGCTGGTGCCGCACGCGACGATGGTAATGCGGTCGATCTTGCTCAGGTCGAAGTCCATCTGCGGCAGCGCGACGGTCTGTTCGAGCGGGCGGATGTAGGAGGACAGCGTCTGCGCGACCACGGTCGGCTGCTCGAAAATCTCCTTCTGCATGAAGTGGCGGTAATTGCCCTTTTCGACCGCGGCGGCGGTGACGCCGCTGGTGGTGATCTCGCGCGTCACCGGATTGTTGGCGCTGTCGAAAATCTGCGTGCCCTCGCGGGTGATGACGACCCAGTCGCCCTCGTCGAGATACGCAATTTTCTGTGTCAGCGGCGCGAGTGCGAGCGCGTCGCTGCCGAGATAGGTTTCACCCTCGCCATAGCCGACAACCAGCGGCGAGCCGAGCCGCGCGCCGATCAGCAGGTCGGGATGCTGGCGAAACGCGATGGCAAGCGCAAAGGCACCGCGCAGCTGCGGCAGCACCGCCTGCACCGCGTCCTGCGGCGACAAGCCCGCCTCGACCTGTTCGGACACGAGATGCGCGACGACTTCGGTATCGGTCTCGCTCTCGAACCGGCGCCCGCGCGCGGTCAGCGCCTCGCGCAGCGGCTTGAAATTCTCGATGATCCCGTTGTGGACCAGCGCCACCTCGCCCGTCGCATGGGGGTGCGCGTTACTCGTCGTCGGGGCGCCGTGGGTCGCCCAGCGCGTGTGCGCGATGCCGACGGTGCCGGGCGCGGGATTGCCGGCGAGTTCCTTGACCAGATTGCCCAGCTTGCCCTCGGCACGGCGGCGGATCAGCTGACCGCCTTCGACCGTGCAGACGCCCGCGCTGTCATAGCCGCGATATTCCATGCGCTTCAGCCCGTCGACGAGGCGATCCGCGACCTGGGCAGTGCCGATGATTCCGATAATTCCGCACATGAATTCTGGCTTTCGTTAAAGAATATAGGGGACGCGGATACCCGGCATATTGGGCGGGAAATCCTTGGTATTGCGGGTGATGAGAACGCGCCCACGGGTTTGGGCGGTGGCGAGGATAATGGCGTCTGGCGACCTTAGCCGCGGACGATCGCGGCGCAATGCCGCAGCGCGCGAGGCAATTTCGTCGTCGATTTCATCAAGACCGAAATGCGCCAGAAACGCGATCGCCTCGCTGACAACGCGCTCGTCGCCCTTCGACAGCACTTCGATCCACGCCATGCGGCTGATCCAGGGGCGGGCGCCATTGTGCGTCGCGCGTCGGATTTCCGCCCGGGCAGGCGGATAACCGGCGAGGGCATCGATGACGATGTTCGCGTCGAAAATATAGCCGCTCACCGGGCACCCGGACTTTTGGGTGCCGGATATTTCCCGGCGATCATATCCAGATAAATTTGCCGCTGGCGATCGTCCTCGGCATCGAACATGTCGGGCGATTCGGCGCGCACCGCCTCATAATCATCGTCCCAGGGCCGCGTCCATTCGGCGCGCCGCTGGCGATCATAGTCGTGCGGATCGATCGAAATGCCGTGGCGCGACCACAGCCCGAAGCCCCGTTCGATCCAGTCGCCATCGCCGTCCGCAGGCTGCGCATGATAGGCCGCAACCGCATCGCGCAGCACCGCCGCCCGGCTTTTGCCCTGTTCATGGGCGATGCGGTCGAGGCGTTTGATTTCTTCATCGGGAAGATCGGCGAGAATGCGGGTCATTGATATACTGATATCATATCATGATATCATGTCAACCATTTTGCAGGTTTTTGTCGACGAACAGATAGGCAAATTGCACCGGATCGGGCGCCATTCCATTGCCCACCTCGAACCGCGCCTTGCCGTCGGTCCAGATTTTCCGGATCTGCGCGGGCAAATCGGGGCCGAACTTCATCTGCTGCGCGACGATCTGCTCCCAGCTGCCGGTGACACCGAAACTCTGTTTCAGCTGCGGCACCATCGCCTGGCAATAGCTTTCGGTGGCATCGTCGAGATGGCCGATCGCTTTCAGCACATAGGCGTCGACGAAGCGCAGAAAGGGTTTGTCGGTGTAGCGGTCGCTCACTTGGTCGTCTCCATCGTCCATTCGTCGCGCAACAAGCCGAAAATCAGCGCATCGCGGACCCCGATATGCGTTTCCCATTCGCCGCGCAAATGGCCTTCGCGCTGAAATCCCAGCCGATCGAGCAGCGCGATCGATCCGCTGTTCTCCGGGTCGGTGTCGGCCCATATGCGGCGCAGCTTCAGTTCGGCAAAACCATAGTCAATGACGCGCGCCACGGCTTCGCGCGCGATCCCGCTGCGCCAATGGTCGCGGTGCAGGATATAGCCGATTTCTTTCACATCGGGCTTGCCATCGATCAGGATCACCCACCCGATCGCGACATCGTCGCCCAAGGTAATCGCCCAGCAGGCAAAGCCCTGCCCTTCGGCGGCGTTCGACGCGACATAGTTCGCCGTCTCGGTAGGCAACTGATGCGGGCCGCTGGACCACCATGTCATCACGTCGGGATCGGACAGCACCGGAAACAACGCGGCGGCATCGCTCGCGCGGATCTGGCGCAGCACCAGCCGCGGCGTGGTCAGCGTCGGCGCGGGCATGAGGCCTATTTGCCCGCCTTTTTCTTGCGCATCGCATCGTGAAAGCGGTCGGCCCAGCCGGGTTTGACCAGCTGCTCGGCGCGGACCATGCGCAGGTCGCCCGGGGCAACATCGCGCGACACCGCGCTGCCCGCGGCGACGATCGCGTCGCGGCCGATGGTGACCGGGGCGATCAGCGCGCTGTTGCTGCCGATGAACGCATTTTCGCCGATCACGGTCTGATATTTGAAATAGCCGTCATAATTGCAGGTAATCGTGCCCGCGCCGATGTTCGCGCCCGCGCCGACGGTGACATCGCCCAGATAGGTCAAATGGTTCGCCTTGGCGCCCTTGCCCAGCACCGCTTTTTTGGTTTCGACAAAATTGCCGATCTTGGCCTTCTCGCCCAGCATCGTGCCGGGGCGCAGCCGGGCGAAGGGGCCGACTTCGCAGCCGGTGCCGATGGCGGTGCCCTCGATATGGCAATTGGCGCGGATATTGACATTGTCGGCGACCGTTACGCCGGGACCGAAAAACACATTGGGTTCGATCGTCACATCGCGGCCAAGCTGCGTGTCCCACGAGAACCAGACGGTGTCGGGCGCCTTCAGTGATGCGCCGCCCGCCATCGCCTCTTCGCGCTTATACTCCTGCCACACCGCTTCGGCGGCGGCGAGTTCGGCACGGCTATTGATGCCCGCCACTTCCTGGGCGTCGGCCTCGACAACGGCGACGCGGCTGCCCTCGGCGATCGCGCCGGTGGCGACGTCGGGCAGATAATATTCCCCGGCGGCATTGTCGTTGCCGACCGCTTCGAGCAGGCGCCACATATCGTGCGCCGCGGCGACGATGACCCCCGAATTGCACAGATTAACCTCGCGTTCGGAGGGACTTGCGTCCTTATGTTCGACCATCTTCGACACATTTCCGTCGGCGTCGGCGATGATCCGGCCATAGGCGGCGGTGTCGCTCGGCCGGAAACCCAGCACCGCCACCAGCGCGCCGGTGTCGAGCGGCGCGCACAGGCGCCGCACGGTGTCGGCGGTCAGCATCGGGCAGTCGCCGAAGCAGACAAGGACAAGACCGTCGAAACCGGCAAGCGCTGATTTCGCCTGGAGCGCGGCATGCGCCGTGCCGAGCTGGGGATCCTGAACCGCGACCAGCGCGCCGCTTGCGGCCACCGCCGCCTCGACCTGATCGCGCTTGTCGCCGACGACCACCACGGTCTTGGCGGGGGGCAGCGTGGCAAAGCTCGCCATCAAATGGAGCAGCATCGGTCGCCCCGCGATCGGGTGCAGCACCTTGTGCAGATCGGATTTCATGCGCGTCCCCTTGCCCGCGGCAAGGATGACGGCGGCGATCGGGCGGGCGGGTGATTGTTGGGTGGTCATGCGCGTCCCCTTGCCAGCAAATGATTGCGGATTCCAGAGCATCGCGCCATGTGGGGCCGATGAACGGATTTCCTTTTACGATCGTCGGCTTCGACCTTGACGGCACGCTGGTCGATACCGCGGGCGACCTGACCGCGGCGGTCAATCACGGGCTGAGCCTCGCCGCGCGCGCGCCGCTGACCGAGGCACAGGTGCGGCCGATGATCGGGCTGGGCGCGCGGCATATGCTCGAACAGGGATTCGCCGCAACCGGCGGCGTGCCGGGCGGCGATTTCGAGCGGCTTTACCGCGAACTGCTGCGCTTTTACGAAGCGAATATCGCGGTCCACAGCCGCCCCTTCGCTGGCGTGATCGCGGCGCTCGACCGGCTCAATGCGCTGGGGGTGCACACCGCAGTGGTCACCAACAAGCGTGAGGATATGGCGCGCAAACTGCTCGGCAAACTCGGGCTGGCGGACCGGATGGCGACGATCATCGGCGGCGACACGCTGGGGCCGGGCAACGCCAAGCCATCGCCGGCGCCGATCGTCGAGATGATCGACCGTTGCGGCGGCGGACGCGCGGCGTTTGTCGGCGACAGCATCTATGACATCCTCGCCGCACAGGCCGCCGGAGTGATGAGCGTCGCGGTCAGCTTCGGCTTTCTTGATCGGCCGGCCCGGGATCTGGGCGCCGATCATGTCATCGACCATTATGACGCGCTGATCCCGCTGCTCGATCGCTTCTAACGCTTCCGCCACTTGGTCCATAAATGCCTCGCCAGCATCGCAGCCGGCATCCGCAGCCAGTGCGAGCGGATGTAAAAGGCCTGTTCGAGCAGCGGCTGCGTCACCCGCCCCCAATCGTCGCGCGCGAGCAAGCGCTGGCGAAACCAGCGATCGGCGGGATCATGCGCGTCCCAGCCCGCCGGCAGCACTGCGCCATACAGATCACGCGACAGCCGCGCCGCGCGCCGCACCGACTCCTGCAACCCATGCAGGCGTGCCCGCGCGTCCAGCCAGTCCCAGAAACCTTGATCCGCCGCGGCAAAATCGCCGGTCATCAGATTGAAATCCCACAGATTGCGTAGCCCCCCCTGCAAATCGCCGTCGGCCAGCATATGCGCGGCACAGTGGCACGCCATGTCGGCGGGGTTCAGCACGGCAAAACCATCCGCGCTCGGCACCGCATCGCTGACCAGCGCCAGCGCGTCGGGGGTAATCCGGTGGGTGCGCGGCAGGATCGTGTGGTGGACGTCGATCATCCGGTCGCGCAGCTTGTGGATCAGCGGCGGCAGCTCGTGCATGTGCTCGCGATAATAGAAATCGTCATAGGGATCGGATTTGACCCACTCCCACCCGGCATTGAGCAAGGCGTTCTCCGCGCGCCGGATGTCCGACGCCAGCACCAAAATGTCGAGATCGCCGATCTGCCGCCCCGCGGCGCAGGCCATGCCCGCGGCGGCGTAGGCGGCGCCTTTCAACAACACGAATTCGATCCCCACCGGCGCCAGCGCGCGCCGCGCCATTTCGGCCTCCCACAGCGCCTGGCGCTGTGCGACCGCGGCGGCGGCGCGCTGGTCGGCGAACAGCGCCGCAACGCTCGGCGGCAGTTCGACGCCCTCCAGCCGGTGTGCCAGCGTCGCCAGCATCGCTTCGCTGCGTGCGACCCCGATCACCCCGTCCCAGTCGCGCGGGCCGAGCGTCGCCGCGTCGCGGCGCCCGGCGAGCAGGTCGACAAAGGTCCGTACCGCGCTCACTTGGCCGCCTCGGCCCATAATTGCTCGACCAAGGCGATACCGGTGGCGCTGTCGGGATAGGAAATGCTGAACGCCGGGGTTTCGCGCACCAGCCGGGTCAGCGCCGCAAAGCCCGCCTCGCCCAGCGCGACATAGTTGGTCGATGCCTCGGTCAGCCGCACAAACACCTCGCCCTCGCCCATCGGTTCGATCGCGGTGTCGCCGCCAAAGCGCGGGAACAGCAGCAACGCGGGGCGCGCGGGTTCGTGCATCGCCGCGATCGCGTCGGCGCGCGGGATCAGGTGGCGGATGTCGCCCTTGGGCGTCCCGGCCATCAGCGGCCCCAGCCGCGCCGCATCGACCCGCCCTGCCACCGCGGCGATCGCTTCATTCTTGAGGCTGACCGCGCGCGGGAAAGCGAAAGCATCGCCGCCGACCGGATCGATCAGCGTGAACTCGTCGCCCATCAACCGCCACTCATCCTCGCCGAGCAGTGCCGCGAGGGTCGATTTCCCCGACCCCGATTCGCCCGACATGATCAGCGCGCGGCCATCGCGCGCGACCGCGCTGGCGTGGAGCAGCATATGCCGCCGCCACCCCAGCGCGACCTGCAAATTCATCCCCATTTCGGCGGCAAGCAGCCCCATCGACAAGGGCAGCGGCAGCGCGTCGGGCACGACAAAATCGCCGCCGATTTGCACCGACGGCCGTACCCAGCGCCGCCACGGCCGCGCCGCGAACAGCCGCACCGTCGCCTCGGCGGGGCGCGCGTCGTCCTGCGGATAGCCTGCGTATAAGCGCTCAAGCGCGGCGATCGGCGCCGCCCAGTCGCTGCCGATCCGGAATTGCACGGGGCCGACCGCGATGCGGATGCTGTGCCTCACGCGCGCGCCACCAGCCCCATCGCCGCCAGCTCGCCCAGCCGTTCGGCCAGAATCGGCTGCACATCGTCGCCGCCGTCGAAGTCGAAGTGCGCGGCCAGCCGGGCCGCGAGCGTCGCCGCGTCGCAATCGTCCGCGCCCAGCGCCGCCAATATTTCGGGCATCGGCGACACCACCAGATGTGTCTGCATCGACCGCCGATCAAAGATCGCGGTCAGCTCGCCCAGCGGCTCGACGCGCAGCGCGCCCGGCGGCGCGGCGCGATAGGCGGGGTCAGGCATAATCTTCGGCGGCGGCGGTCAGCTTGGCAAGGATCGCCATCATCGTTGCGCGCTCGGTGGCGCTGATCTTGGATTCCAGCTGCGCCTCGCTCGCCAGCGCGGCGGGGACGATCGCATCGTACAGCGACCATCCGGTGGCGGTGAGCTCCAGATGATGCGACCGCCCGTCGACCTCATGCGCCTGCCGCGCGATCAATTGCCGGTCGGCCAGAGCTTTGGCAGCGCGGTTCACCGTCACCTTGTCCATCCGCGTCGCTTCGACCAGCTCGCGCTGCGTCTTGGGCTTTCCCTCGCCCAGCACCGCCATCAACCGCCACTCGGGAATCTTCAGCCCGAAGCGGTTCTGATATTCGGCGGCGATGCGTTCGGACAAGGCGTTCGACGCGATCGACAGGCGATAGGGCAGGAAATTGTCGAGGTTCAGTTTTTTGGCGGCCATGCGTCGTTCTTATCGACAATCGCCGTCCTGTGAAGATCAGAACGACAGCCGTGCGCCGATCCACAAAGTCCGCGGCGTCGCGCGCTCGACGATCCCCGCCGACGAGATCGCCGCGGGGACCAGTTCGTCGAACAGATTTTCGCCGCGCGCCTCGATACGGATCGCGTCGGCGAGCCGCCACGACAGCCCGGCGTCGAGCGTCAGCGCATCGTCGAGCACCAGCAGCCCCAGATCATCCTCATTTTGTTTGCCGACATAGCGCAGCGTCGCAAAGCCGCCGAACGGGCCGTCGTCCTTACTGCGCAGCGAAACGCTGCCACCATGCCTGGCGATCTGCGCCGGACGACGCCCGTCGAGCCGCGCCGCACTGCCCGACGCATCGACTTTGGCGTCGGTGAAGGCATAGGTGGCGCGCAGCGTTGCGGGGCCGATCCGCTGTTCGGCGGTCAACTCGACACCCTTGCTGTCGATCGCGCCCAGATTCTGCCGCTGGTTCAGGTTCGGCGCCAGCGTCACATTGGCGATCGCGTTTGTCAGATGATTGGCGAACAACGTCGCCGACAGCTTTGTATCGCCACCGTCCCAATCGACCCCGACCTCGCCGCCCCACAGCCGTTCGGGTTCGAGCGCCTCGTTCGCGGTCGTGACCTCGGCGCCGACGCGGAAGGGGCGATAAAGCTCGTTCAGCGTCGGCAGACGCCAGCCGCGATAGGCGGCGGCGCGCAGCGACAATGCGTCCGACGTCCAGCGCACCCCGGCGCGCCCGCTGCCTTCCCATCCTTGCCGGGCGGCAAAGCGGAGGTTGGTGATCGTCGAACCGCCTATATTGCGTTCGAGCCGATATCCCTCGCCCAGCCACCAGCGATCGACGCGCCCGCTCAGCGTCCAGAGGAACCCATCGTCGGCCTCACCCGCGGTCCATTCGGCAAACGCGCCAATTGTATCGCTGCTGCCGCCCGCGATGCGGTGGCGACCCGGCGTCACGCCGCTGAAGAAGAAATCCTCTTCGGTCCGCCCCGTCGTGCGCCGCCAATCGGTGCCGACACGGAGCGGGTTGTTGCCGTCGATCGCGGGGCGCAACTCGAAGCGAGCTCCCAGGCCGGTGGCGGGCACGCGCTGAAAAAGGGCTGGGGCAACGCTGCCCCGGCCCGCCGCGACGCTGGCAAAACCGCTCTCCAGGTCGCGGACCTGCACATACCCCAGCGCGAGCCATTGCGTCTCGCCCGCCGGGTCATGGACGAAGCGCAGGCTGGCATCGACGCCATCGACCTTGCTCGCCGTGAAATTGGTGCCGCGCTCGCGCCGGTCCGAAAAACCGCGCAAGCTCGCCTCGATCCGGCTGTCGTCCCCCGCGTCGAACCGCAAGCGCAAGCCGAGCCCGCCTTGCTCATAAGGGGCCGCGCGATCGACGGCGCCGCGCTGGCCCTTGGCAACCGGAATGAAACCGTCGCCGCGGCTGTAGCGGCCATCGACTGCAATCTGACCATTGCCAAGATCGCCGCCGACGCTCGCTGAGGCGTCCCAGCTGCCGCGGCTGCCGTAAGCCGCGCTCGCCGTCACTCCGTCGGTCATTGTCGAATAGAGGCCGATTGTGCCTGCAAGTGCGCCCGGACCATCGGCGCCGCTGCCTCCACCACGGGTGATTGCGACGCCGCCCAGGTTGATCGCGTCGTAGGCACTCCACGCGACCCAACCGCCGAACGGATCGGCCTGCGGTACCCCGTCGAGCATCACGAACGCCCGGCTCGACGCGTTGCCGCCGAGGCCGCGAAGCGTCGCGCCCTGGCTCGTCGGATGCGCCGAACGGCCATCAGACCGACGGAACTGAACGATACCGGCTTCGTCGCGCAAACGGTTCTCGACCCGCGCACCGAGGCCGGGATCGATGTTGGCGATCAAGGTCGACCCTTGAACCTTGTCGCTGTCGGAGGGACTGAGGGCGCCGCTGCCATTCACGACGATCGTCTGTGGCGGCAGGCGCACCCAATTGATGCAGCAAATCTCTTCGTCTGCTGCCTCGGCCCCGTCCTCCTGCGCCATCGCCGCAACCGGCATCGCCAGCGCGGCCGTTCCGATCAAAAGGCGGATCATGCGGGCTTTACCGCGTCGGGGTGGGCTCGCTGAAATGCTTCCAGTTCCAAACATGCAGCATCGATCGCGACCAGCCGCGGATAATCGTCCAGCGGCACCTCGAACCGGCGCGCGTTGTACATCTGCGGCACCAGGCAGCAGTCGGCGATGCCGGGCGTGTCGCCGCCGAGGTATTTGCCCTCGCCCGCCATCGCCTCCAGCGCCTCGAACCCCTGCGCGATCCACGTCGCGATCCAGCGGTCCTTGGTCTGTTCGTTCAGCCCCAGATCGCGGGTCAGATATTTGAGCACGCGCAGATTGTTGAGCGGATGGATGTCGCTCGCCACCACCTGCGCCTGCGCCAGCGCGACGGCGCGCGGCATCGCGGCCTCGGGGATCAACCGTGGCTCGGGAAAAGCGCGGTCGAGCCAGTCGATGATCGCCATGCTCTGAATGATCGGCTCGCCATCGGCGACCAGCATCGGGACAAAACCCTGCGCGTTCAGCTCCAGATAGGTGTCGCTGCGCTGTTCGCCCGCGATCAGGCTGATCTCGACCCGCTCATAGTCCAGCCCTTTCAGGTTCAGCGCGATGCGCACGCGGTAGCTGGCCGACGAGCGGAAATAATCGTGAAGGACGAGATTTGTCATGGGCAGCCTAATGCGATGCTTTTGGCATCTCGGCAATCCATTGCCGCAGCAGCGCGGCGCCTTCCTTGTGCACCGTCGACCGTCCGACCTCGGGCATCGCGATGCCGGGGTCGGTGCTTTCGAGCCGGTAGATCATGAAACTGCGCGCCGCGTCGCCCGGCGCAATCGCAAAATCCATGCCGCCGCTGCCGCGGCCTGCCGCGGTCGGGCGCTTGCCGATGCCGTAATTGACCCCCGCCGGATCGTCGGTCCAGCGCAGGAACAGCCCGCTGTTCGACGCGCTGCCCGCAGGATTATGGCAATGCGCGCAATTGACGTCGAGATAGGCGCGGGCGCGCTGTGCCACCGTTCCCGACGCCGGATTATCCCACATCGGCATAGCGACGCCGCGCGCCGGGATAGTCCGAAAGCGGATCGGCGGCGCTTTCTGCATGCCGATCTGGTCGACCCGGACGTTACGCATCTTTGGCCCGATCGGTTCGATCACGCCATTTTTGCTGTGACATTCCTTGCACTGATTCTTGTTCGGCACCGCGTAGCTGATGCTATGCGTTTCGCCGTCAGGGCTTTTGAACGTCACCGGCACCCGCCGTCCGCCGAGCGCCAGCGTCGCGTCCTTGCCGTCGGCATCCCAGATATAGGGCAGCGCGGTCCAGCCCGCCTTGCGGTGGATCAGCAGCCGCGTCTCGACCGGCTTGCCGCCATTGTGGTCGGGCCAGCCGAAACTTTTGAACAGCACCGTGCCGACCGGGAACTCGATCGTCCCGTCGGCAGCCACGCGCGCCGCGCGGCCGGTCGGGATGTAAATGAAACGCTGCTTGTCGGCATAATCGCTGAACAAAGGGGTGCGCAGCGTGTAACCCACCGCAGCCATCGGACGATAGTCGTCCGCGGTCATGCCGAAACCGAATTCGGACAGTTTTTGCGGCGTCGCCTCGCCTTCGATCACGGCCTGATCGACGGTCGGACCGGTCATGGTGGCAGCACCGCTGACGCAGCATAATGCCGCTGCCAATGCTGCAAGAGCGCGTCTCACCGGACCTTTGCCTCCATCGCATCGGGCAGCTTGATCGCGGGGAGCGCCGCGGGCGGTGTCCCCTTTGACAGGTCGGCGGGGGCCGGCTTCGCCTGATCGCGCGGGGTCGCGACGTCGGGCAGATTCAGCGACAGCACCCCAACCTTGTCGAGCACCACCGCATCGCCCGCACCATCCCACAGCACCGGCGGAATCGCGCCGCCAAAGGCCGCGGCAATCTGTGCCCCGCCCTCGAACGCCGGGGCATAGCCCGCCTTGCCATGCATATTGTCGCGCACGACGATCTGCCTCGGCAGCGGCTGATATTTCGGATCCTTATGCGCGTAGCGATAACCGACGATCATCACATTGGCGGTGCCATTGTCGGCCAACACATTATCGAAAATCTCGACGTTGCGGTTCGCCATCACCAGCACCCCGGTGCCGGTCGGCACGCTCGCGACGATATTGCCCTTTGGCGCGAAATTCGGCGTGCTGTTGTCGTTGACGATATTCTCGAACACCCGGACATTATGCCCGCCCTGCATCGGCAGGCTGGGCAGGTCGAACACCAGGATACCGCCGGTGTTCTTCGTCGCGATATTGTCGTGGACGTCGGCGTCGAAACTGTTCTCGATCTCGATCCCCGCGACATTCTCGGTCGCGATCGAATCGCGCACGACGATATTCTTTGACTGGCCCACATAAATGCCGGCGTCCGACGCCCCGCGCACAAACACGCTGTCGATCAGCACATTGCTGCTTTCGACCGGATAGATGCCGTAGGCGCCGTTGGTTTCCTTCGGCCCCGCGGTCCATTCGACGCGCAGCTGGTGATAGACGATGCGGTCGGCACCCTTTGACTTGATCCCGTCGCCCTTGGTGTTGAGCACCGCAAAATTGGTCAGGAGCACATCGTCGGACGTGACGAGCAGCCCCTCGCCCGCGCCCTGCTGGCCGCTAAAATCGAGGATCGATCCGCTCTCGCCCGCCCCGGCGCCGCGCACCGTGACCCCCGCCACGTCGAGCGACAGCCCATCGACCAGCTTCCAAACCCCCGCGCCCAGCTGCACGACATCGCCGGGCTCGGCCAGGATCAGCGCCTCTTGCAGCTTTTCATTGGCATCGGGCGTTGTCGCACTGACGCTGATCGTCTTGGCGGCCGCCGGATTGGCGGCAAGCGCCGCCAGGACAGTCAGCGTTGCCGCGTGAAGGCCATGGAATCGCATAGGTCTCTCCCCTGATTTTCGGGGAACATGCGGCAAGACTTGACGGATGCCAAGCGATGTTGCTGACATGCGTGTAGCTAAACCCGGGGAGAGGTCGCTTTGATTACAAGATTTGCTTTGGCGTTTGTCGCCTTGGTCGCGGTGCCGTCGATGGCGGCGGCGCCCGCGCCGATTACCGGACGCTGGAAGACCGACGATGGCAAGGGTGTCGTCGTCATGGCCGCATGCGGCACCAAAATGTGCGGGCGCGTCGAGCGCATCCTGGTCAAACAGCCCGCGGGCGGCCAGCTCGACGAGCGCAATCCCGACAAGGCGAAACGCACCCGCCAGATCACCGGTCTGCAAATATACTGGGATCTTGTCCCGCATGGCGACGGGTGGAAGGGCGAAGGCTATAGCCCCGAAGACGGTCGCTATTACAAGGCGCACCTGCGCGTAAAGGGCGGCAAGCTGACGATGAAGGGCTGCGTCAGCCTGTTCTGCCGCACCGTTACCTGGACCAGGATGGGGTAGTCTTCGCGAATTTCCGTTCGTGTCGAGCGAAGTCGAGACACCCCGAAGTCGTACCCGACCGATGGGCATCTCGACTTCGCTCGATGCGAACGGAATTGGTGGTTTAGCTAGGCTTCATCCCCCAAAATCCAGTCGATCCCCGCCGCGACGTGAATCCGCGTCGTGTCGTAAATCGGCAGCACATTGGCGTCGGGGTCGACCAGCATCACCAATTCGGTGCACGCCAGCACGATCGCCTGAATGTCCTGCTTGGCGATGTCGGTGATGAAGGTCTTCATCGTGCGCCGCGAGTTTTCGCTCGCCTTGCCCTGCATCAGCTCTTCGTAAATGATCCGGTCGATCTCGTCGGCGCGGCTCATGTCATAGGGCGCCAGGGTCAGCCCGTGACGGACCAGCCGCTGGCGAAACCACGCTTCGGTCATCACGTTGCGGGTGCCGATCACCGCCGCCGCCTTGATCCCGTCCGCCTTCATCTTCTCGCCGGTCTCGTCGACGATATGGAGCAGCGGGATCGACACTGCGGCGGCGACATCCTCGGCCACCTTGTGCATCGAATTGGCCGCGATCATCAGCGCGGTCGCGCCCGCCGCTTCCAGCCGCTGCGCCGATGCGATCAGCACGTCCTTGGCATGGGTCCATTGCTCGGGCGTGGTCAGCCGCGACAGGTCGCAATAATTCAGGCTTTCGAGCATGATCGGCGCCGAGCATGCCGTGCCCAGCCGCTTTTGCACCCCCTTGTTGAGGTGCCGGTAATAGAGCTCGGTCGACGCCCAGCTCATCCCGCCGATCAGGCCGATTTTACGCAAAATTCAATCTCCAAACGCTCAATTCAAAATATCCGTTCGCCCTGAGCTTGTCGAAGGGCCGTTCTTTCTTTCGGGCGTGGCGAAAAGAAGGACGGTGCTTCGACAAGCTCAGCACGAACGGAAATGGATATGCGCTAGTGTCCGCCGCCGTTGAGCGCTTTCACGATATCATCGGTCATCTTCTTGGCATCGCCGAGCAGCATCATCGTCTGGTCCATGTAGAACACGTCGTTATCGACCCCGGCATAACCGACCCCGCCCATCGACCGCTTCACGAACAACACCGTCTTGGCCTTTTCGACGTCGAGCACCGGCATCCCGTAAATCGGCGAGGTTTTGTCGGTCTTTGCCGACGGGTTGGTCACGTCGTTGGCGCCGATGACAAAGGCGACGTCGGCCTGCGCGAACTCGCCGTTGATGTCCTCCAGCTCGAACACCTCGTCATAAGGGACATTCGCTTCGGCGAGCAGCACGTTCATATGGCCGGGCATACGCCCCGCGACCGGATGGATGGCATATTTGACGGTGACGCCCTCTTTCTTGAGCAGGTCGCCCATTTCGCGCAGCGCATGCTGCGCCTGCGCGACCGCCATGCCGTAACCGGGGACGATGATCACCGTGTCGGCCTGGCTCATCAGGAACGCGGCGTCGTCGGCGCTGCCGGGTTTCCATGGCCGCTGTTCGGTCGATCCGCTGCTCGCGGCCGAGGCATCGGCGCCGAAGCCGCCGGCAATGACGCTGATGAAGCTGCGGTTCATCGCGCGGCACATGATGTACGACAGGATCGCACCCGACGAGCCAACGAGCGCGCCGGTGATGATCATCGCGGTGTTGCCGAGCGTGAAGCCCATCGCCGCCGCCGCCCAGCCCGAATAGCTGTTGAGCATCGACACGACGACGGGCATGTCGGCGCCGCCGATCGGGATGATCAGCAGGAACCCGATCAGGAAGCTGAGCCCGGTAACGGTCCAGAACACCCACGGCGACTGATCGACGGTGAAATAGGCGACCAGCCCGATGATCGCGGCGAGCGTGCCAAGATTGATGATATGCCGCCCGGGCAGCATGATCGCCGCGCCCGACATATTGCCGTTGAGTTTGAGGAAGGCGATGACCGATCCCGAGAAGGTGATCGCACCGATCGCGATGCCCAGCCCCATCTCGACGCGGCTGACCGTGTAAATCTGTCCCGCGGCATCGGCAATGCCGAACGCCGTCGGATTGAGATAGGCGGCGGCTGCCACCGCGACGGCGGCCAGGCCAACGAGGCTGTGGAACGCGGCGACCAGCTGCGGCATCGCGGTCATCGCAATGCGCCGCGCCATCACGATACCGATGACGGCGCCGATACCGATGGCTGCGAGAATCTCGATCAGCCCGACAGGATCGACGCCCGTATAGCTGTTGGTGGCATCGCCAAACTTCATCGGCACATGGGTCACCAGCGTGGTGACCACCGCGATCGTCATGCCCGCCATGCCATAGCGGTTGCCGCGCTGCGCCGACGCCGGGCTCGACAGCCCGCGCAGCGCGAGGATGAAAAACACCCCGGCGATCAGATAGGCGACGGCCGCCCAGGGGTTGACCGCGATGCCATGGCTGTCAGCGGCGGCGGCGGAAAGGATCGACTGGATGTCCATCTCAGCGCTCCTTCTTCTTGTACATCGCCAGCATGCGGGCGGTGACGGCAAAGCCGCCAAAGATGTTGATGCTCGCCATGACAACCGCGGCGAGGCCGAGCCATTTCGACGATGCCGAACCCGCGGCGGCGCTGGCGATCAGCGCGCCGACGATGATCACCGACGAAATGGCGTTGGTGACGCTCATCAGCGGCGTGTGCAGCGCCGGGGTCACCGACCACACGACAAAATAACCGACGAAGCACGCCAGGACGAAAATCGAAAAAATCGCGATAAAATCCACGGGCTCGCTCCCCTGCTGATTCCGTTTCGCGCACCTCTTGCCGCGCGCATCCCACCCTGTCGACTCCAAAGCAGTCAAAAAGAAAGGCCCGCATCTCTCAAAAGTGAGAAATGCGGGCCTGTCGGGACATAAAATGTCGTGGGGCCGGGCAAATGCGCCCGAAGACTTACATCTTCGGCACCAGCACCGCGTCGATCACGTGGATGACGCCGTTCGACTGGCCGACGTCGGCCTGCGTCACCGTCGCCTTGTTGCCGCTGGCGCTGGTCAGCAGGATCGCATCGCCGTTCTTGGTCGCGGTCAGATCCTGGCCGTCGGCGGTCTTCAGAACCGCTTTGCCGCCGCCCGCGGTGATCTGCGCGGCGAGGTCAGCGGCGGTCAGCTTGCCGGGGACGACATGATATTTCAGCACGCCCGCCAACACTTCCTTTTGCGCCGGGCGCATCCAGCCATCACGCGTCACCGGCGCGACTTGCGAGAAAGCCGCGTCGGTCGGGGCAAAAACCGTGAACGGCCCTGCGCCCGACAGCGTTTCGACCAGTCCTGCCTGGGTCACTGCGGCGACCAGCGTCTTGTGGATCGGCGAGGCCGACGCGTTTTCGACGATATTCCTGGTCGCCAGCATTTCGGCGCCGCCGACCGTCGGGTTGGACCCCGCGGTTTCGACCGGGGTGGTCTCACCGCCAGCGACGGTGGTCGTTTCAGTCGGGGTCTCGGATTTACCGCAACCGGCAAGGCCAAGGCCGATGGTGGCAGCGGCGGTCATCAAGAGGGCGCGCTTCATGACATTCTCCTTTGGGGTCGGCATTATGATGCCGGGGTCGCTTTGGCGGCGGGCGCTGCCTCGGCAGGCGCAGCGGGCGACGCCGCCACGACGGGCTTGAGTTCGGGCATCAGTACGCCGTTGAGGATATGGATCATCCCGTTGGACTGCGCGACGTCGGCCTGCGTGACATAGCCGCTGCTGCCTTGGGTGCCATCGACCTTGATGTTTCCCGACACTTCGGTGAACGTCAGCGGCTGACCTTCGACCGTGGTCAGCGTTGCCTTACCACCGCCCGCCTTGATCTTGGCATACAGGTCGGTCGAGGTAACCGTACCCGGGACCACATGATAGGTCAGCACTTGTGCCAAGGCGGCCTTGTTGCCCGGGTCCATCAGATAGGCTGTCATCGGCTGCGGTACGGCAGCAAACGCCTGATCGGTCGGCGCGAAGACCGTGAACGGGCCAGTGCCGCTCAGCGTTTCGACCAGTCCGGCGGCGGCAAGCGCCTGCACAAGCGTCTTATGCTCGGGCGATTTCGTAGCGTTCTGCACGATATTCCAGCCTTCGACCATCGCACCTGCTGCGGCTTCGGCCTCGGCGGTCGTCGCCTCAGCGGCCTCGTCGGCAGCGCGTGCATGCGCCGGGGCGATCATCGCCGCAGCGGTCAGGGCAAACAGGGGAACAGCAAAAAACTTCGCACGCAACATCGATCAATCTCCGGTTGTTGAAAGCACAGGGTTTGACACCCTGAACGCATCCTAACCGGCAAAAGTTGCAAGAAAAGGCCGAAATCAGCCTTTTTTTGCACTGGTGCTACGTCAAAAGCCGCTCGTGCACCACCTTGCCGCCCTGCGTCAGGCGGATGGCGGTCCCGATTTCCTCGTCGAGCACGGGCTTGCCCGCTTCCTTGTCCCAAAAGGCCGACAGGAAGTTGAACAGGTTGCGGCTGAACAGCGCGCTGGTGTCGGCGGGCATCAGCGCCGCGATATTGCTCGCGCCGATGACGGTGACGCCGTGGATGCGCTTTGCTTCGCCGGAAACCGACCCTTCGACATTGCCGCCGCTTTCGGCCGCCATATCGACGATCACGCTGCCGGTGCGCATCGTCGCCAGCTGCGCGTCCGAAATCAGCCGCGGCGCGGGGCGCCCCGGGATCAGCGCGGTGGTGATGACGATGTCCTGCTTGGCGATGTGCGACGACACCAGTTCGGCCTGCGCCGCCTTATATTCATCGGACATTTCGGTGGCATAGCCGCCCGCGCCCTCGCCTTCGATCCCGGCGACACTCTCGACGAAGATCGGCTTGGCGCCGAGCGACAGGATTTGTTCCTTGGTCGCGGCGCGGACGTCGGTCGCGCTGACCTGCGCGCCCAGACGGCGCGCGGTGGCGATCGCTTGCAAGCCCGCAACACCGACCCCCATCACGAACGCCTTGGCGGCGCTCACCGTGCCGGCGGCGGTCATCATCATCGGAAAAGCGCGGCCATAGGCGTTTGCCGCTATCAGCACCGCCTTGTAACCCGCCAGGTTTGCCTGGCTGGACAGGATATCCATCGATTGCGCGCGGGTGATGCGCGGCATGAATTCCATCGCCAGCGCCTCAAGCCCCAGCGCCGCATAGCCATCGATGCGGGCGCGCTCGCCGAACGGGTTCAGCCCCGCAGCAAGCCAGGCACCATCGGCAAAGCCGCTCAGCCCCTTGGGATCCGGCCCCTGAATCGCGAGGATGATGTTGGCGCCCTTCAGCACGTCGGCGCGGCTGCCGATGCTGGCGCCCGCCGCGCTATAGTCTGCATCGGCGACCGAAGCGGCCTCGCCTGCCCCCGATTCAATGGCAACTTCGGCACCCAGGCCAATGAATTTCTTCACGGTTTCGGGCGTAGCGGCGACGCGGGTCTCGCCGACGGCGAGTTCCTTCAGGACAGCGATGCGCATGCGCGAAGCCCGGTCAGGATGCGATGAGGAGAACGACGAAAACGGTGACGATCGCGGTGATGATCGATCCGACTTTCAGCAGGCTGATAAAACCCGAATAGGTTTCGCTCGCTGCCTTCATTTCCTGTTCCGCCATGACCTGTCCCCTTTACCTGTTCACTCGCCGGGCGCGCGTCAGCGCACCCAGAATCGGCTATCGCCCCGGTCTTAGCCACGCGCCGCGCCATGCTCAAGGGGCGCGGGCGCGAAAAGCCGTGCATGGCGCCAAAAGCGAACGGCCTTAATCGCCCCTTTACCCGTGTGGCGTACATCACTGCGCTTGAGCGGAGGAAACGGCACGAAGGCGCCGAACAAGGGCAGATTCGAAACGATGGCAAGCACGCGCGACACGCGAACAGTGATGATCGTCGACAGCGAGCCGGCGCAGCAACGCTTTCTTGCGGCGCTGGTGTCGCGCGGCGGTTGGCGCAGCGTCATCGCCGGCGATACCAACACCGCGCTGGCCAAGCTCGGCACCCAGGAAGGTATGGCGCTCGACGCGGTGCTCGTCGATCAGGGCGCGCCGGGCATGGACATGGCCGAATTCGTCGCCGAACTGCGCCGTTGGCGCCCCGCCCTGCCGCTCATCGTTATCACGATGCGCAACGGGGTCGAGGTTGCGGTCGGGGCGATGCGCGCCGGGGCCAGCGATTTCGTCCAGAAACCGATCGCCCCCGACCGGTTGCTCGAAGCACTCGACCGGATCGTATCGACCAGCGGCCCGCAGGGTGAGTTGCGCCCGCTGACCGAAAAATTGCGCGCGCCGCTGGCCTTTGAAGAAATCATCGGGTCGAGCCCCAATTTCCGCAGCGCGCTCGCGATCGCTGCCAAAGCGGCGCGGGCCCGCGTGCCGGTGATGATCAACGGTCGCCCCGGCACCGGCAAGGAAGTCTTTGCCCGCGCCATCCACAGCGCCTCGCCGCGCGCCCGCGGCGCGCTGGTGATGGTCGATTGTTCGGCGGTGTCGCCGGGGCTGATCGGATCGGGCTTGTTCGGCCACGAACGCGGCGCCTTTGCCGGCGCCTTCGACCGCCAGGTCGGGCGGCTGGTCCAGGCCGATAGCGGCAGCGTGATCATCGACCATGTCGAATGTATCCCGCTGGAAACCCAGGCCAAGCTCGTCGAGTTCCTCAACACTGGGGAAGTGCAGATGATCGGCGGCACGATCCGCCAGAGCGTCGATGTCCGCATCATCGCGACCAGCACCAGCCCACTCGAAAAGCTGATCGAGGCGGGGCATTTCCGCGAAGACCTGTTCTATGCGCTGTCGAGCGCGCAATTCACCCTGCCCTCGCTGTCCGAACGCCGCGGCGACGTCGGCCCGCTGGCGCGCCACCTGCTGGCGCGGATCGGCGGCCTGCCCGGCATGGGGCCGATCGGGGTCACCGACGACGCGCTACGCCTGCTCGCCGCCTATGCCTGGCCGGGCAATGTCCGCCAGTTGCAGGACGTGCTGTTCCGCGCCGCAGTCGGCAGCAAGACCGACGTGCTGACCAGCGCCGATTTCCGCGCGCTCGAGGCGACGCTGGGCGGCGGCAGCATGACCGGCGAAGGTGAAATCGCGATCAACGGCGAAGCGATCGGGGTCACGCTTTACCTGCCCGACGGCAATCTGCGCCCGCTCGAAGAAATCGAGGCCGACGTCATCCGCCTCGCGATCGGTCATTATCGCGGCCGGATGAGCGAAGTCGCGCGGCGCCTCGGCATCGGCCGCTCGACGCTGTATCGCAAACTCAGCGATCTCGGCATCGACACCGCCGCCTGAACCGATTAATCGCGGCGGCATGACCCGCCGTTTTTCCGCCAAAACCGCCCTTGTTACCGGCCATGCCTCGGGCATCGGCGCCGCGACCGCCGCCCTGCTCGCGGCCGAGGGCGCGCATATCGTCGGGGTCGACCTGGCGCAGGGGCAGGACGTCGCCGATCCCCCGCTGTGGCAGGAACTGGCGGCCGAGCTCGCCCACATCGACATCGCGGTGGTCAACGCGGGAATCGCAACCGCCGCGCCGATCGTCGATCTCGACTTTGCCGACTGGCGCCGCACCCTGTCGGTCAATCTCGACGGCGCGATGCTCAGCGTGCAGGCGGCGATGCGCGCGATGATCGGCCATGGTCGCGGCGGCGCAATCGTCATCACCGCGTCGATCGCCGGGCTGAAGGCCGAGCCCGGCACCGCCGCCTACGCCGCCTCCAAAGCCGGCGCGATCCACCTCGCGCGCGTCGCGGCCAAGGAAGGCGCGCCGCATGGCGTCCGTGTCAACGCCATCGCGCCGGGCGGGGTCGATACGCCGATCTGGGACGCGATGGATTTCTTCGGCCAGATGGTCGCCGATCTCGGCAGCCGCGCCGCCGCGACCACGGCGATGGCGCAAATGGCCACCCCGCTCGGCCGCTGGGCGACCGCTGACGAAATCGCCGCGCAGATTCTGTTCCTGCTGTCCGATGCCGCCGCCACCATCACCGGCAGCGTGCTGACCAGCGATGGCGGCTACAGCCTCTAAATCGGTCAGGCGTTGGCGATCGACTTCAAAATATCGTCGCTCGACTGACTCGTCAGCGTCTTGGCAATCTCGCCGACCAGCGCCGTTTCCAGCGTCTTGTGATATAATTTGCGCATTTCGCCGAGCGTTGACGGATCCGCGATCACCACCAGCTGCTTGATCTTGTTGGACAGGACTGCGGCATTCAATGCTTCGGCAACCGATGCCGCATGCCCCGCTTCCGCGTTCTGGCGCGGGGTATCGCCCTGTCCGGCGTTGTGCGCCGATTCATCGCTGGTCGGCAGATCGACCGCTTTCAGGCTGGGCTCCTGTTCGCTGCCGCTGTTGCGGAACAGCTGGAACTGGGTACCGTCGGCGACAACGACATGCGAGCCGGGGGGAAGTTGCATAAATATCTCCTGCGGGATCGGCGCCGTGCTGGCGCCTATGGTCCCCAGAGATACGCGAGAGGAGGATGAGGGTTGCCTCGCTTCGCTTCAGCCGGTCAGCGCCGCATCGCGCAATCCGCGCCAGACGCGCAGTGCCTGGCGATTCTCGGCAATATCGTGGACACGCAGCAATTGCGCGCCCTGCGCCGCCGCCTGATAGTGCAGCGCGACGGTGCCGCCGAGCCGCTGGTCGGCGGGCGCCTCATTATCGAGCGCCCCGATCATCCGCTTGCGGCTGGCGCCGAACAGGATCGGACAGCCCAGCGTGTGGAACAGCGCCAGCCCGTTGATGATCGCCAGATTGTCGGCAACCCCCTTGCCGAACCCCAGCCCCGGATCGACGATGATCTTTGCCGGATCGATCCCCGCCGCGATGCACGCTGCGACGCGCTCAGCGAGCATGTCATAGACGTCGAACAGGACGTGGGCGTAACCGCCGCCCTCGTGCGGGTCGCTCTTGGCCGACGGTGCGTGCATCAGCACCACCGGGCAGCCCGCGGCCACCACCACCTCCATCGCGCGATCGTCATAGCGCAGCGCCGACACATCGTTGACGATCCGCGCCCCGGCGGACAGCGCCGCCTCCATCACCGCGGCCTTGCGCGTGTCGATCGACACCGCGACGCCGCCCTTCGCCAGCGCCGCGACGACTCCCTCGATGCGCTTGATTTCGTCGCCGTCCCAGATCAGCGGCGCGCCGGGGCGGGTGGATTCGCCGCCGACGTCGATGATCGCGGCGCCCGCGCTCGCCATCGCAAAGCCCGCGTCAGCCGCAGCTTCGGCATCGATATGCTTACCGCCGTCCGAAAAGCTGTCGGGGGTGACGTTGAGGATGCCCATCAGCTGGGGTTCGTTCAGCCGCACCGTGCGTTCACCCAGGTGCAACGCGCCGCGCGGCCGCAGCACCCCGGCGCGCTGCGCCGTCGCCGCCTCTGCCAAGCGGTCGGGCATCGCCGCGATCCAGTCGGCCCATTCGGCCACCATCACGATCGCCGATTTGACGCTGGCGCCATCACGCAGGCTGATGTGCCACGCGGCGAACCAGACCATCGTGTCGGCGATCCGCAGACAATTGTCGTCGAGTTCGTGCGGGCGGTCGATGAAACAGGTGGGGCGGCAATAGATTTGCGCGGTGGCGGATGCAGCGCCGAGGTCGGGTTTGGTTAGCGGTTGGAACATGCGATCCTCTGATATTCGTCATCCCAGCGAAAGCTGGGATCGCTGGCGTGCCGACACGACGATAGCGATCCCAGCTTTCGCTGGGATGACGGTTTTCATGCCTCGTTGGCCAGCAACCAATCCTGCCGCACCGCATCGATCACGCGCAATTCCTTGCCATTATCGACATGCCAGAAGGTCCAGCCGTTACAGCTTGGCGCGCCCTGCACCCCGGCGCCGACCTTGTGGATCGACCCCGCGGGCTGGCCGTCGCAATCGAGGCTGCCATCGACGCGCACCTTCGCTTTCCAGCGCCGCTTGGCGTCGGTCAGTAGTGTTCCCGGTGCAATCAGGCCGTCCGAAACCAGCATGCCGAACGCGACGCGCGTCGCCGCCTGCGGCGCCATCATCGTCTTCACCGCGCTTTCGTCGAGCGGCAGCGCCATTTCGATGCGTTCCAGCGCCGCGGCGATATAATCATCCTCGCGCTCGATGCCGATGAAATGCCGTCCCAACCGCTTCGCCACCGCGCCGGTGGTGCCGGTGCCGAAAAAGGGATCGAGGATCACATCGCCGGGGTTCGAGCACGCGAGCAGGATGCGATAGAGCAACGCCTCGGGCTTTTGCGTCGGGTGAACCTTGGTCCCGCCCTTCTTGAGCCGCTCCTGACCGCCGCAGATCGGGATCAGCCAGTCGCTGCGCATCTGCAATTCATCGTTGAGCGTTTTCATCGCGCGATAGTTGAACGTGTAGCGCGCCTTTTCGCCCATCGACGCCCAGATCAGCGTTTCATGCGCGTTGGTAAAGCGGGTGCCCTTGAAATTTGGCATCGGGTTCGCCTTGCGCCACACGATGTCGTTGAGGATCCAATAGCCTTGATCCTGCAACGCAGCTCCAACCCGGAAGATATTGTGATAACTGCCGATTACCCAAATGTTTCCGCCGGGTTTCAGGATGCGTTTCGCTTCCTTCAGCCAGGCATGGGTAAAGCGATCATAGGTGGCGAGGCTGTCGAACTTGTCCCATTCGTCGGTGACCGCGTCGACCTGGCTGCCGTCGGGGCGATGCAGGTCGCCGCCGAGCTGGAGGTTGTACGGCGGATCGGCAAAGATCATGTCGACCGACGCGGCAGGGAGCGAGCGCATCATCGCGATGCAGTCGCCCTGCAGGATGCTGTCGAGCGGCAGGTCCGCGGGCGCAATCTTCGCCACCCGCTGCTTGACCGCCGGGGTCTTCACCCGTTCCATCACACCCATGTTTTGCCCCTGTGCCGTTCCGAAAGAAGCCCCTGATGAGTCCGGCGGAGTCCGCCGTCAAGCGCAGAAGTCTAGGGATTCCGCGTCACTAACTGGTTAACGGGATGAGAACGAAACGAGTCTGACACAGCATATGGAGTCGGCGGCGACTCGCGGACTCAACCGGTGGTGGTGTGGCGATGAGGACTCAGTGGTGAAAAAAATCATAATCCCTTCTCCCCTTGCGGGAGAAGGATACGAAGCCTTGTCGCCTT
>Ga0209232_1000061_pt1 | contig 63675 bp, 55 predicted proteins | sample ETNvirenome_2_60_FD_184066 | JGI IMG/M metagenome (GOLD analysis project Ga0209232, IMG submission 184066) | Marine viral communities from the Pacific Ocean - ETNP_2_60 (SPAdes) (version 2) | ecosystem: Environmental > Aquatic > Marine > Oceanic | place: Pacific Ocean | collected 2013-06-22 | reverse complement strand
GGCGCTGGCCCCGCGTCCGGCGGGCGCTGGCCGACACCGTTGAGACGCGGCTCGAGGCCGAGCGCGAGCGGATCGGGCTGTGGTTGCCGGTCACGCTTGGCGCCGGGATTGCGGCGTGGTTCATCCTGCCCGCGGCGGCGCACTGGGTCGGGCTGCTGTTCCTGCTGGCGGGCGGGTTGCTCGGCGGGCTGCTGATCGGCTGGCAAAGCCGGTTCGGCCGCGCCGTCGCGATCGGGTGCGGGGTGACGGCGGCCGGGCTGCTGCTGATCTGGGGGCGGGCGCTGTGGGTGGCGGCGCCGGTGCTCGCGGCGCCGGTCAGCGCCAGCTTTGCGGCGGTTGTCGAGCGCGTCGAGCCGTTGCCGGCCAAGGCGCAGGTGCGGATCATCGCGCGTCCGCAGGCACGCGCCGACCTGCCGCCGCGTATCCGCCTGACGCTGGGCAGCGAACAGGCGGCGGGGCTGGCCGGGGGCGAGACGATCGGTGTGCGGGCGCGGTTGATGCCGCCGCCGACCGCGAGTCTGCCGGGGGGCTATGATTTTGCGCAGCGCGCGTGGTTCGATCGCATCGGCGCGGTCGGCACGGTGCTGGGCGATGTGTCGCGCGCGCCGGGTTCGGGGGTGGCCGCGCCGCCGCTGCGCGCGCGGCTGAGCGCGCATATTCATGGGCAGATCGACGGGTCTGCGGGCGGCATCGCGGCGGCGCTGGTCACCGGCGACCGCGGCGCGATCAGCGAGGCCGACGAGGAGGCCATGCGGCGCAGCGGTCTGGCGCATCTGTTGTCGATCAGCGGGCTGCACGTCACCGCGGTGGTCGGCTTTGCGTTTCTGTTGACGTCGCGCCTGTTCGCGCTGAGCCGCCGGATTGCGTTGGCCGGTTATGTGCTGCCGCTGGCCGCCGCCGCCGGGGCGCTCGCGGGGGGCGCCTACACGTTGCTCGCCGGGGCCGAAGTGCCGACGCTGCGCTCGTTCATCGCCGCGCTGCTGGTGCTGGTGGCGTTTTTGATGGGGCGCGAGGCGCTGACGTTGCGGCTGGTCGCCGCGGGGGCGTTGATCGTGCTGCTGTGGCGGCCCGAATCGCTCGCCGGACCGAGTTTCCAGCTGAGTTTCGCGGCGATCACGGCGATCATCGCGCTCCACGAAAGCCGCCCGATGCGCGCCTTTCTGGCGCGGCGCGACGAGGCGTGGGTGCTCCGGTTCGGCCGCGCGATCGCGGGGCTGCTGGTGACCGGGTTGGTCGTCGAGGTCGCGCTGGCGCCGATCGCGCTGTTCCATTTTCACAAGGCCGGGTTGTACGGGGCGCTCGCCAATGTCGTCGCGATTCCGCTGACCACCTTTGTGATCATGCCGATGGAGGCGTTGGCATTGCTGTTCGATTCGGTCGGGCTCGGCGCGCCCTTTTGGTGGGTGGCCGAACAGGCGCTAAAGGCGTTGATCGCGCTGGCCCATGCGGTCGCCAATGCGCCGGGCGCGGTGGCGACGCTGCCGGTCTTTCCGCCCTGGGGTTTTGGGCTGGCGATATTCGGCGGGCTGTGGCTGCTGCTGTGGCAGACGCGCTGGCGCCGCCTGGGGGCTGTGCCGCTGGTTGTCGGCATGGCCGCGCTGCTCGCCCAGCCGCGCCCCGACATATTGGTGACTGGCGATGGCCGCCATATCGCCGCGGCGATGCCCGATGGCAGCTATGCGCTGCTGCGCGACCGCGCGGGCGATTATATCCGCGATACGCTGTCCGAAGCCGCGGGGATCGATACCCCGCTGGCGGCGCTCGCCGATCTCGACCATGTCGAATGTAACCGCGATTTCTGCCGCTGGAGCCAGCGGCAGGGCGCCGATCGCCGCACCATCCTGGCATCGCGCGGCCGCGACAAGATCGAGGGCAGCGATATGGCCGCTGCGTGCGCCGCCGCCGATGTCGTGATCAGCGACCGCTGGTTACCGCGCGAATGTGTCGGTCGCTGGATGACGATCGACCGCGACAGCCTGACCCAGACCGGCGGGCTGGCGCTATACCTGGGCAAGCGGCCCGCGGCGGTCACCACGCTGCGCGTCGGCGACACGCATCCGTGGCGGCAGCCGCAGCAGCTTAGTGGTAACGACGAAGCAGTCCCGACAAGCGCCCTTGCACGATGACGCGATCGGCGGGGTAGCGCTGCGGCTCATAGGCGCTGTTCGCCGGGTCGAGCCGGATCATCGGGCCTTCGCGGCGGAAATATTTGAGCGTTGCGTCCTGCCCGTCGACGAGCGCGACGACGATGTCGCCCTCGCGCGCGGTGCTGGCTTTCTGGATCAGCGCATAATCGCCGTCGAAAATGCCGGCCTCGACCATCGAGTCGCCCGACACTTCGAGCGCATAATGTTCGCCCGAACCGAGCAGCGCGGCGGGGACGGCGAGGTTGTTATGCTCTTCAAACGCTTCGATCGGTACACCCGCGGCGATCTTGCCGTGCAGCGGCACCTCGACGATGTCGTTTGCGGCGATCGGCCGTATGGTGGGGGCGGGCTTGCGCAGCGGGACGATATTGTCGCGATCATTGCGCACGGCGGACTTCGCGGCCTCGGGCACCTTGATGACTTCGAGTGCGCGCGCCCGGTTGGGTAAACGGCGAAGAAAACCCCTTTCTTCCAAGGCGCTTATGAGACGGTGTATGCCCGATTTCGATTTCAGTCCCAGCGCCTCCTTCATCTCCTCAAACGACGGCGAAATGCCGCTGGCGTCGAGCTTTTGCTGAATGAAGTGAAGCAGTTCATGCTGCTTTGCGGTCAACATCGATCATCCTCCGTCAGGACCAGAACCGGACATAATGAGAACGATAGTGGAACAGAGCGGAACTTGTCAAGCGATGACGATATAGTCGGCCATCGCCCCCGCCGCGCGGGGTGGCGCGCCGATTTCGCGGATCAGCAATGCGTTGGCCGCCGCGAGCGGCAGGGTCATGCTGCTTTCCTGCCCGATCAGCGGAGTCAGCTGCCCCGCGCTGAACCGGGCGCGCAGATAATCGCGGCGCGTGCCCCCGGCGGCCAACGGCGCGGCCAGCGGCGCCTGATGAACCGCCGGCAGCGGATCGCGCGCCCCGGCGAGGTGGCGGATGAGCGGCAACAGGAACAGGATCGCGGTGACATAGGCCGACGACGGATTGCCGGGCAGCCCGAGCAGGATGGTATCGCCGATTGTGCCCGCAATCAGCGGCTTGCCGGGACGCATCGCGATCTTCCAGAAATCGATCCGGCCACCGGCGTCGGCGAGCGCGCCGCGGACGTGATCGTGATCGCCAACCGAGGCGCCGCCGACGGTGACGATGACATCATGACGTCGCGCCAACTCCTTCAAAACCTTGGCAAGTGTAGCACGGTCGTCGCGGGCATGATGCGGCAGGCTGACCTCGGCAGGCTCGCCCGCGAGCATCGCCGTCAGCATCGGACTGTTGCTGTCGGGGATTTGTCCTGCCGTCAGGGAGCACCCCGCCTGGACGAGTTCGTCGCCGGTGGTGAGGATCGCGACGCGCGGGCGGCGCCCGACCGCAAGCTGACCGGCGCCGCTCATTGCCGCGGCGGCAATAGCGCCGGGCGTCAGGCGGGTGCCCGCTGGCAACAGGCGATCGCCGGCGGCGAAATCGGCGGCGCGGGCGCGGATATGGCGGCCGTGCGCGCCGGGGCCGTCGCCGGTCATCGTCAGCGCGGCGCCATCGATCGCGACATCCTCCTGAACGATCACGGTGTCGGCGCCGTCGGGAAGCATCGCGCCGGTAAAGATCCGCATCGCCTGGCCCGCGCCCACCGCGCGATCGGGCGCGGCGCCCGCAGCGCTTTCGCCGATGACGGTCCAAGGCCCGGGCAGGTCGGCGAACCGAATTGCATAGCCGTCCATCGCCGACAAGGGCGCCGCGGGCTGGTCGCGCTGCGCGATAACATCGTCTGAAATATAGCGACCAAAGCATTCGGAAAAGCTGACTTTTTCGGAAGGCAGCGCCCCCTGCAGCGCCAGCAAGCGGGCCTGCGCATCCTCGACCGGCAGCAGCGCCGCCATCAGGCGCGCCAGTCGCCCGAACGGCCGCCACTCTTTTCGAGCAAACGGATGTCGCCGAGCACCATCGCGCGATCGAGCGCCTTGGCCATGTCGTAGAGGGTAAGCAGCGCGACCGACGCGGCGGTCAGCGCCTCCATCTCGACCCCGGTCGGACCATTGGTCGCGGCGGTCGCGCGGACCGAAATGCCATCGGCTTCCCATTCAAAGTCGATGCCGACTTTGGTCAGCGCCAGCGGATGGCAGAGTGGGATGAGGTCGGCGGTGCGTTTGGCGGCCATGATGCCCGCGATCCGCGCGGTCGACAGCACATCGCCCTTGGGCGCGTTGCCGCCGCGAATTGCGTCCAACGCGGCCGCCGACATGGTGATCCGCCCGCCCGCGACCGCGCGACGCTGGGTCGCGGGCTTGGCGCCGACATCGACCATCGACGCAGCCCCGGTTTCGTCGAGGTGCGTCGGGCGGGTCATGCGACTTTGCCTGTCAGTAGCGCCTTGGTTGCCGCCGTGACGTCAGCCTGTCGCATCAGGCTTTCCCCGACGAGGAAGGTGCGGACGCCGCTTTGCGCCAGTTTTTCGCAGTCGGCATGGCGCGTTATGCCGCTCTCGCCGACCAGCAACGTCCCCGGCGGGACGAGTTTGGCGAGGCGTTCGGTCACCCCAAGATCGGTCTCGAACGTGCGCAGATCGCGGTTGTTGACGCCGATCAGGCGCGATTTGAGCTGGGTCAGCGCGCGGTCGAGTTCGGCTTCGTCGTGGACCTCGACGAGGACATCCATGCCGCGGTCGGTCGCCGCCGCCTCGATCTCGCGCATCGCGCCGTCGGTCAGCGCGGCGACGATGATCAGGATCGCGTCGGCGCCGATGGCGCGGGCTTCGGCGACCTGCCAGGGGTCGATCATGAAATCCTTGCGCAGCGCGGGCAGCGGGCAGGCGGCGCGCGCGGCGACGAGATAATCCTCATGGCCCTGAAAATACGGCGCATCGGTCAGCACTGACAGGCAGGCGGCGCCCCCCGCGGCGTAGGCGCGGGCGTGATCGGCGGGATCGAAGTCGTTGCGGATCAACCCCTTGGATGGCGATGCCTTCTTGATCTCGGCGATCAGGGCATAGCCGCCCGCGTCGATTTTCGCCTGCAAGGCGGCGTAGAACCCGCGCACCGGACCCGAATCGATGGCGTCGAAGTCGGCGATTGTGCGCGACTGGCGGCGCGCGGTTACCTCTTCAGCCTTGGTAGCGAGGATCTGGGTCAGCTTGTTCATTTATACGCGATCCAGCAGTTGAGCAGCGCGTTGGCGAGTCCCTTGTCGATCGCTTCGGCGGCGTCCTCGACCCCTGCGGTCAGCGTTTCAGCGGCGCCCGCGATGACGAGCGCCTCGGCGGCATTGTACAAAACTGCGTCGCGATAGGCGCCGGGCGCGCCCTGCAGCAGTTCGCGCAGCGCCTTGGCGTTGTCGGCAGCGTCGCCACCGCGGATCGCGGCAATGGGATGGGTGGGCAGCCCGGCGTCGCTCGCCTGGCTGCGCTGCATGAACACCCCCTCGGCGTTGACCACCGCGACCTCGTTGCCGCCCGCGAGCGAGAGTTCGTCGATGCCTTCGTCGCCCGACACGACGCGCGAATGATCAGTGCCCAGCCGGTGCAGCGCCTCGGCATAGACGGGGACATAGCCGGGGCGCGCGATGCCGATCAGCTGGCGGGTGACGCGCGCCGGGTTGGCGAGCGGTCCCATCAGGTTGAAGATCGTGCGGCGGGCGAGGCGGGTGCGGATCGGCTGGATGCGCTTCATCGCCGGATGATGGTTGGCGGCGAAGAGAAAGCAGATACCAAGATCGGCGAGCGTCGCTTCGGCAAGTCGCCCGGCGCGCTCCATGTCGAGGCCGAGGACTTCGAGCGTGTCGGCGGCGCCGGATTTTGAGGAGGCAGCCCGATTTCCGTGCTTTGCGACGGGAACCTCACATGCCGCGACGACAATGGCGACGGCGGTCGAGACGTTGAGGGTGTGATGGCCGTCGCCGCCGGTGCCGCACACATCGATCGCGCCGACCGGGGCGTCGATGGGGATCAGCCGGTCGCGCAGCGCCTGCGCCGCGGCGGCGATTTCGACCATGGTTTCGCCGCGATCGGACAGCGCGATGAGAAACTCGGCAATCTCATCCTCGCTGGTTCGCGCGTCGAGGATATCGGCAAACGCCTGCGCCGCCTCGTCATGGTCGAGCAGATGCGCGGGATCGGGGAGCGGGCCGAAACGGTTCATGCGGCCTGGCGCGCGCCGACTGACAGGCCCGCGGCGGTCATGAAATTGGCCAGCATCGCGTGGCCATGCTCGGTCGCGATGCTTTCGGGATGGAATTGGACGCCATGGATCGGCAGCTCGACGTGACGGAACCCCATGACCGCGCCGTCGTCGCTGGTCGCGTTGATGATCAGGCAATCCGGAATGTCGACGACTTCGAGGCTGTGGTAGCGCGTCGCCTGAAACGGCGAGGGCAGGCCGGCGTACAGCCCGCTGCCGTCGTGGCACACCGGCGAGGTTTTGCCGTGCATCAAATGGCCGCGCTGGACGGTGCCGCCGAAATGCTGGCCGATCGCCTGATGACCGAGGCAGACGCCGAGCAGCGGGCGCCGGGCTGCGGCGCAGGCGGCGACCAGGTCGAGGCTGATCCCGGCCTCGTTCGGGGTGCAGGGGCCGGGCGAGATCAGGATCGCATCGGCGCCGGTCGCCAGCGCCTCGGCGGCGGTCAGCGCATCATTGCGCTCGACGCGCACGTCGGCGCCTAGCTCGATCAGATAATGAACGAGGTTGAAGGTGAAGCTGTCATAATTGTCGATGACGAGGATCATGGGGGTCGCCGTAACGATTTTGCGCGAAAGGGGGAAGGGATAGAAGCTATTCGAGAAGCAAACTCACCTTCGTCATTCCCGCGAAAGCGGGAACCCAGTTGCCACGCCGGCTCGCTGGGCTCCCGCTTTCGCGGGAATGACGATGGCGGTTCTATTGCGCCATCAGCTTTGCCAGATCGTCTTTCCAGAATTTCGCCCAGGTGTGGGTGCTGTGGCCCTTGGTTTCGGGGCTTGCGGGGATGAGAACGAATTTCGTTGTCGGCATCCGTGCTGCCGCCTTTTCGGTGATGCCATAAGCGGGCGGGTTGATGAAATCGTCGGCCGAGTTGATCCACAAGGTCGGGACATCGATCTTTTCGAGCAGCGGCCACGGGTTGTAGGTGCGCGAGCTATCGAGCTGATAAATCGTGTCATTGGCGTCGTTGCGGCCGAACACGCGGGCGAAGGCCTCGTCCTTGTATTTTTCGGCTGCTTCGCGCGTCGGATATTGCACTTGCAACGCATAGGGATTGGCGCCCGCGATCATGCTGAGCGACGCGGCGGTGCGTAGACCCGCGGCGGGCGGGGTGGTGTAATTGCCGTCCTGCCACAGCGGGTCGGCTTTGATCGCGTCGATCGACAGCGTGCGCCACATGCGGTTCTGGCCCGCGATCTCGACCGGCAGGCAGGCGAAGGGGGCGAGCTTTTCGGCAAAGCCGGGGCGGGTGGTGCCCCAGACAAAGGCGTGCATGCAGCCCATCGAGGTGCCGAGGATCAGCTTGAGTTTATGCACCCCCAGCTTTTCGGTGAGCATCCGGTGCTGCGCGCTGACCATATCGTCATAGTCATATTTCGGGAATTTCATCCGCAGGCCATCGCTCGGCTTCGACGAGCCGCCATGGCCGATATTGTCGGGCAGGATGATGTAATATTTCGCGGTGTCGAGCAGCTGGCCGGTGCCGAACAGCTCGCTGGCAAATTGCGGCTGAAAGAACTGCTTGCCGGTGCCGCCGGTGCCGTGGAGGATCATCACGGCGTTGGTGACATGGCCCTTTTTGTCGCGCTGCGGGGTGCCGAGCGTGGTGTAGTGCAGCTTGAGCTCGGGCAGTTTTTCGCCGCTGGCGAAGGCAAAATCCTTTAGGATGGCGTCGCCTTCGACGGCGCCCGCAGGGGTTTGAGCGTGGGCGGGAAGGCTGGCGAGCAGCAGGGCGAGCGGGGCGAGGATTTTGTGCATGGCGGGACGCTAGCGGACGTCCCGATCAGGTCAAGCTATTGCCCATATCCTGGCGTTCCCGCCAGCCGCACCGCTTCGCGCGCGGCGGCGAACAGCGCGCCGGCCTTGGCCTCGCATTCGCGCTGTTCATAGGCGGGGTCGCTGTCGGCGACGATGCCCGCCCCCGCCTGCACATGCATTTCGCCATCCTTGACGATCGCGGTGCGCAGCACGATGCAGCTGTCCATATTGCCGTCGGGGGCGAAATAGCCCACGCCGCCCGCATAAGGCCCGCGCGCGTCGGCCTCGAGCTCGGCGATGATCTGGCAGGCGCGGACTTTCGGGGCGCCGCTGACGGTGCCCGCGGGGAAGCCCGCGAACAGCGCGTCGATCGCGTCCTTGTCGGGGGCGATGCGGCCGACCACGTTAGACACGATGTGCATGACGTGGCTGTAAAATTCGACCGTGTAGCTGTCGGTGACGGCGACGCTGCCGCCCACCGCGGCGCGCCCCACGTCGTTGCGGCCAAGGTCGAGCAACATCAGATGTTCGGCGCGTTCCTTGGGGTCGGCGAGCAGGCTTTCACGATTCTCGACATCCTCGGCGCTGGTGCGGCCGCGCGGGCGGGTGCCGGCGATGGGCCGGATCGTGATTTCGCCGTCGCGCACACGCACCAGGATTTCGGGCGACGAGCCGATCAGCGCAAAGCCAGGCAGGTCGAGGAAATACAGAAAGGGCGACGGGTTGATGCGGCGCAGCGCGCGGTAGAGATCGAACGGCGGCAAGTCGAAGGGGGTCGAGAAACGCTGCGACAGCACGACCTGAAAAATGTCGCCCGCGGCGATATAATCCTTGGCGGCGGCAACCATCGCGGCGAACTGCGCGGGGGTGGTTGCGGCGTGCGGTCCGATGTCGGCGGGCAGCGCGGCGGTGGCGGCGCGGTCGGCGTGGGCGCTGACGCTCGACAGGCGCGCGGCGATGGTTTCGACCCGGTCCTGCGCCGCCTCGATCATCCGGTCGATCGCGCCGCTCGCGTCGGGCCAGATTGGCGCGATCAGGAACAATTCGTCCGTCAGGCGGTCGAAGACCAGGATCGTCGTCGGGCGCACGAAGATCATGTCGGGCAGACCAAGCCCGGTTCCCGGCGCGCGCGGGATGCGCTCGACCAGGCCGATGGTTTCATAGGCGAAGAAGCCGACGAGCGTCGCGAGCGCCTTGGGCAAGCCCTCCGGCACGTCGAAGCGGCATTCGGCGACAAGGTCGCGCAGCGCCTGGAGCGCGGGGGCGGCCAGCGGCGCGAAAGCATCGCGGTTGCGGCGCCAGTCGCGGTTGATCCGCGCCGCATCGCCAGTGACCTCGAACATCAGGTCAGGGTCGAGCCCGATCAGGCTGTAGCGCCCGCGCGTTTCGCCGCTTTCGACCGATTCGAGCACCCAGTCGCCGCGCCCCGGCTCGATCAGCTTGAGCGCTGCCGACACCGGGGTTTCGACATCGGCGATCAGCCGCTGCCACACGACCGCGCCGCGCCCCTGGGCCAGCGCCTCGAGCGCGGCTGCTCTGCCTTCGAGGCTCACCCCTATTCGGCGACCGGCGCGGTGCCGGTGAGTTCTTTGCGCAGCTGGTCGACGAGTTCCTTGTTGATCGTCACCCCGGCGCGGCGCTTGGCTTCACCGGCGAGCTGTTCGATCAGCTCGTTGCCAAAGGCGGGGGCGAGCGGCTGGGCGATGCCGGCGACGCGCGCCGGGTCGATCGATTTGGGATCGGGGCGCTGGACGTCGGCGAGCGCGATCACCATCCACCCGCGATTGCCGGGGATTTCGAGCGTCTTGACGCTGTCCTTGGCCATCGAAAAGAGCAGCGCGAGTTCGGGCGGAACCGGCTTGCCGCCAGCGCCAAGTTCGGCGCGGCGACCGCCGATCGCCTGGACGTTGCCGATGTTCGGCCCCGCCGCCGCGACGGCGTCGGGCAGGCTCTTGCCACCCTCGACCGCCTTGACGATGGCGCGCGCCTTGTCGCGGGCGATCTTTTGCCCCTGCGCGAACCGCCAGTCGGTCAGCAGGTCGGCGCGGATCTGCGCGAAGGGCGGCGGCGCGGCGGCGACGATCGATTTCACCGCATAGACGGCGAATTTTTCGTTCTCGACCAACGTCGCGAGCTGGCCTTCGCCCTCCGATCCGCCCTGGAATGCCTGGCTGACCAGCGGGGCGAGTTCGGGCGCCAGATTGAAGCCGGGCTGACCGGGAACGCGGCCGCTGGGCAGCAACGCCGGCGTCGTCGCCAGCGTGAGCTTGCGGTCGGTGGTGATTTCCTCGATCGACGCGCCGCTGTTCACCGCATCCTGAATCGCATTGTAATAATCGACGATCGCCTCATTCGCCTTGTTCTTGGCAAGTTCGGTGCGAATTTCGGCGCTGGCGTCGGCAAGGCTGCGCGCCGGACGCGTCGTGACATCCTCGACCCGCGCCACGCTCCAGCCAAGGCCGGTCTGGATCGGGCCGATCAGGTCGCCGCGCTTGGCGGCAAAGGCGGCCTTGGCGGCGGCGGCGGTGCTGGTTGCGGCATAGGCCGATTGGGTAAGGTCGCCGGTCGTCGAAGCCGACAGGCCGGCGGCCTGCGCCGCGGCGGTCAGCGCGGTCCCGCCGCGTACCTTGGCGGCCAGCGCGTTCGCCGTCGCCTGATCGGGAACGATCACCTGGGCGAAACGGCGCGTTTCACTGGCGGTGAACTGGCTGGCATTGTCCTTGTAGACCTTGGCGATTTCGGCGTCGGTGACCGCCGGGACCGGCACCGCGGCGCGGTCGAACACGGCATATTGGATCACGCGCCGCTCGGGCACGGTAAATTTCGCGGCATTTTGGGTCAGATAGGTCTTGAGCGCCGCGTCGCCCGGATCGGCGGTGGGCGCGAACGGGCTGGACGGAATGAAGGTGGCCTGGCCGCGGCGCTGTTCGAGCAGCAGCGCGGCATAGGGTTGCGCCATGCCCTGTCCGATGCGCGGCATGGTCGCGATCGGCGCCGCGATCTGTTCGATCAGCAGCTGTTGGCGCAAGTCGCGGCGCAACTGCGCCTCGGTCATGCCATTTTCGCGCAGGAACGCCTCAAAGCGGGTCTGGTCGAAGCTGCCCGACACCCCGGCAAAGGCGGGGATGTCGGCGATGCGGCCGTCGATCAGCCGTTTGCTGACGCCAAAACCCATTTCGGTGGCGAACTGGTCAAAGGCCAGCCCTTCGACCAGCTGGTCGAGCACCTGGTCGAGCCCGCCCGATTCGACGAACGCCGCCATTGTCATCCCGGGCTGGTTCTGGCGCGCTTGATTATAGGCCAGGCGAACGCGATCGCGCAGCTCGCCGACGCCGATTTCCTCGTTGCCGACTTTGGCGACATTGGCGCCGCCGATCCCGCCAAAGGTGGAATTGCCGGTGACGTCGCCGAGTGCGAAGGCGACACCGACGAGCGCAACGAACGCCAGCGCAAGGAACTTGCCGATCGTCGAGGAAAACATGCGGCGGATGGCGGTGATCATGGAACGGGCGGTCTTTCGGCGGGGCGCGGGGATGCGCGGTCGGGCGATGCTTTAGAGGCGCGGCGGCACGGCATCAAGGCGCGAAACAGGCTTTTCGTCGCCGTCCGACACGGCTTGCCTATCGCCCCCGCCCCCCGCTAGGGCACCGACATCGTTCGAACAACGGGAGAGGCAGGGCAATGGCACGGCGCAAATATGTGGTCGGCAACTGGAAAATGAACGGTCTGTCGGCGGCGATCGGCGATGCGCAGGCGATTTTTGCCGCGGCAGGGAAGCATCCCGGCGTCGATGTTGCGCTGTGCCCGCCGTTCACGCTGATCGGTGCGATGGTCGCGGCGGCGCCGGGTACGGCCATCGGCGGGCAGGATTGTCATCATGCCGCGTCGGGCGCCTTTACCGGATCGGTCGCGGCGGCGATGCTGGCCGATGCCGGCGCGCGGCTGGTCATCGTCGGGCATAGCGAGCGGCGCGAAGGGTGCGGCGAGGGCGATGCCGATGTCCGCGCCAAGGCCGAGGCGGGCCTTTCCGCCGGGCTGTCGGTCATATTGTGCGTCGGCGAACCCCGCGAAATCCGCGAATCGGGCGGCGCGATCGACTATGTGCTGGCGCAGATTGCGGGGTCGGTGCCGGGCGATTTTGCCGCCGACCGGCTGGCGATCGCCTATGAGCCGATCTGGGCGATCGGCACCGGGCTGGTGCCGACGGTCGCCGATGTCGCGGCGATGCACGGCGCGATCCGCGGCGCGCTGGCGGCGCGCTTTGGCGGCGCGGCGGACGACATGCGGATCCTGTACGGCGGGTCGGTCAATGGCGATAACGCCGCCGAACTGCTGGATGCAGGCGACGTCGATGGCGCGCTGGTCGGCGGTGCCAGTCTGACCGCGGCGAAATTTGTGCCGATTGTGGCGGCGGCCGCGGCGTTGGGGTGAAACGGGATATGTCCTCCCCCTGGAGCGAGACTTGCCAGCTTGCTGGCTTAGTCGCAGCGGAGGGGGGGCTCTCGGCCTGAAACGATGGTGCCAGGACGCGCCCTCACCCCCATCCAACTTCGCCTAATCGCTTCGCGATAAGGCTTCGTATCCTTCCCCCATCGAGGGGGAAGGCTGGCGCGGCGGCCATGCGGCCTGTCCTTACGGCTTGAAGCCAAGCCGCTTCGTCTCTATGTGCGCCGCGGGCGTGGTCCGTGTGAGGCAGCGCAAGTTCGGGAAAATATGATGTCCAGCCTTTTCACCTTCATTCTCGTCCTGCAGGCGCTTGTTGCCGCAGCGATGATCGGCGTCATTTTGATGCAGAAGTCCGAAGGTGGCGGTTTGGGCGTCGGCGGCAGCCCCGCGGGCTTGCTCTCGGCGCGCGGTGCGGCGGACTTTATGACCCGGGCGACCACCGTTCTCGCGACGCTGTTTGTCGGCCTGTCGATCGTTCTTGCGGCGATGGCATCGGTTGGCCGCGGCGGTTCGACGATCGACACCTCGCTGTCGAAAACCGCGCAGACGAGCGGCGCCGCGCCGGCGTCGTCGCTGACCGGTCCGGCGCAGCCCGCGCAGGGCGGTCAAGCGCCCACGGCCGCAGCGCCGGCCCCCGCAAGCGACGATCCGCTCGCGGCAGCGGCCGCCGCCGCAACGCAGGACGCCGCTCCGACCCCGGCGCAGGCACCCGCCAAGCAATAAGCATCGGCCCGGCCGATACAGCAGCCCGCGCGGCGGAAATAAATTCCGCCGTTTGCGATTCGACGGCTTGCGCCGTCCCCCTCCCGTTGAGTAAGTCTTTCCTCCCATGGCGCGGTTCATTTTTATCACCGGCGGCGTGGTCTCCTCGCTTGGCAAAGGTTTGATGGCGGCTAGCCTCGCGGCTTTGTTGCAGGCGCGCGGCTATCGCGTCCGGATCCGGAAGTTCGATCCCTATCTGAACGTCGATCCGGGAACGATGTCGCCGTACCAGCATGGCGAGGTCTATGTGACCGACGACGGCGCCGAAACCGACCTCGACCTCGGCCATTACGAACGCTTTACCGGCGTCGCGGCGCGGCAGAGCGACAATATCACCTCGGGCCGCATCTATCAGCAGATCATCACCAAGGAACGCCGCGGCGATTATCTGGGCGCAACGGTGCAGGTCGTGCCGCATGTGACCGATGCGATCAAGGCATTCGCGCGTGCCGAACTCGACGATCTGGATTTCGTCCTGTGCGAAATCGGCGGCACGGTGGGCGACATCGAATCGCTGCCGTTCATCGAAGCGATCCGTCAGCTGCGTAACGAAGAGGGACGCGACAAGACGCTGTCGGTCCATGTCACGCTGGTGCCTTATATTGCCGCAGCGGGCGAGTTGAAGACGAAGCCGACCCAGCATAGCGTGCGCGAACTCGCCTCGCTCGGCGTCCAGCCCGAAATCCTGCTCTGCCGCTGCGAACGGCCGCTGCCCGACGGCGAGCGCGCCAAGATCGCGCAATTCTGCAATGTGCGCAAAGAGGCGGTGATCCCGGCGCTCGACGCCGACAGCATCTATTCGGTGCCGGTGCAATATCATGGCGAAGGGCTCGACAATGAAGTGCTGCGGCATTTCGGCCTCGATGATGCCCCGGCGCCCGACCTGTCGCGCTGGTACGACATCATGGACCGCAAGCAGCATCCCGAGGGCGAGGTCACAATCGGCGTCGTCGGCAAATATGTGTCGCTGCCCGACGCCTATAAGTCGCTCAACGAAGCGCTGGTCCACGGTGGGATGGCGCATCGGGTAAAGGTCAATATCCGCTGGCTCGACGCCGAAATGTTCGAGCGCGACGAAGATCTGGCCGCGAATCTGGAGCCGCTGCACGGCATTTTGGTGCCCGGCGGGTTCGGCGAGCGCGGGTCCGAGGGCAAAATTTCGAGCGTGCGCTTTGCGCGCGAACGCGGCGTGCCTTTCTTTGGCATCTGTCTGGGGATGCAGATGGCGTGCATCGAAGGGGCGCGGAACACCAGCGGCATCGCGGATGCGTCGAGCACCGAATTCGGGCGCACCGACGAGCCCGTCGTCGGCATGATCACCGAATGGATGAGCGCCGAAGGGCTGCAGAAGCGCGGCGCCGACACCGACCTGGGCGGCACGATGCGGCTGGGTGCCTATGAAGCGAAATTGTCGCCCAACAGCCATGTCGCGGCCGTCTATGGCGCCAACGACATCAGCGAACGGCACCGCCACCGCTACGAGGTCAACGGCGCCTATCGCGACCGGCTGGAGAAGGGCGGGCTGGTGTTTTCGGGCATGTCGCCCGACGGCATGTTGCCGGAAATCGTTGAGCGGCCCGACCATCCGTGGTTTATCGGGGTCCAGTTCCATCCCGAGCTCAAATCAAAGCCGTTCGACCCGCATCCACTGTTCGCGGGTTTCATCGAAGCGGCGGTGAAGCAGAGCCGGTTGGTCTGACCGTTCGGACAAAGGGGTATCAGGGGCATGGATCACGCGAAACTCGCCGAGTTGCAGGGCCCCGACAGCATTTTTTCGGGCCTGTCGGTCGAAGATTGGGCCGAGATCACCAGCCGCGCGGTCCAGGTCAATTTCGTCAAGGGCAAGGAATTGCTCGTCCAGGGCGATCCGGGCGACATGATGCTGATCCTGACGCAGGGCACGGCGCGCGTGTCGATGCTGACCGGCGGCGGGCGCGAGATCGTGCTCGCCTATGCCGAACCCGGCGCGGTGCTGGGCGAGATCGCGCTGCTCGATGGCGGCGAACGCACCGCATCGGTGACCGCGACGAGCGCCGGGAGCGCGCTGCAGCTTGGTCGCAATGCGCTGCGCGATTTTGCCGCCAGCCACCCCGAATTTGCCTGGTCGTTGATGCAACAGCTCGCACGGCGACTGCGCACCGCCGACCAGACGATCGAAAGCGACCGCGCCTATGCGTCGGGTCCGCGGCTGGCGCGCTATCTGAAGCGCCTGATCCGCAAGGATGTCGAGGCGTCGCACCGTGTCGAGCTGAGCCAGACCGAGCTGGGCAATTTTGCGGGGATGAGCCGCGAGCATATCAACCGCCAGCTGCGCAGCTGGGAGGAATCGGGGGTGATCTCGCTGGAGCAAGGGCGGGTGCGGGTGCTCGATACCGATATGCTGGAGGATATCAGCGAGAGCGAGGGGTGATTGCTCCCCTCCCTGCAAGGGAGGGGCTGGGGGTGGGTGCGAGCGCAGCGAGCGTCTGCGCTATCCAGCATACCCACCCCTAGCTGCGACTAGCGAACAAGTTCGCAAGTCTCGCTACCCCTCCCTAAGAGGGAGGGGGTATCAGTTCTTTTGCTTGAGCTTCGTGTCAGAATCACAACGCCCGGGCTTCGCTTTGCGAAACCCGGGCGCCTGTGACGAACACACGCCATCCCCCTTTGTTGCAGACCCGGCGAAAGGCCTACACTCCCTGGAACCGGGCCTTGGGGCCGCTTGATCCAGAAGTCATCGGGCTAGGCGCAAGGGCGCGGTTTGTCACGCTGTGCAAACCATTCGGCGGCGCTTTTGGTCCCCGCTGTGGCCGATGTGCAACATATTCTGCGACTCGGTCGCAAGATGACGTCATGCCAGCGGCCATTGCCAGCCGCGCCACCGCTCCTTAAAGCGGCGACATGCGTGTCATCCCCCATGCGCCGCAAAGGCCCATCGCCCCATGATCCTGCGTCCTTACGAACGCACCATCTTCAAACGCTATATGCTTCCGCAGCGCGGCGAAGGGTTCATCTTCGTCGCCGCGGCGTTCAGCTTTGTCGCGGTGACATTGGGCGTCGCGGCGCTGGTGATCGTGATGAGCGTGATGAACGGGGTGCGCGCCGACCTGTTCGACAAGATCGTCGGGCTGAACGGCCATGCGGTGGTGCAGGGCTTTGGCGGGCGGCTCGACGACTGGCGCGATGTGCTGAAACAGGCGCGGGCGACCCCCGATGTGGCGTCGGCGACGCCGCTGATCGAACAGCCGTTGCTCACCACCTTCAACGGCCGCGTCGAGGGGATTTTGGTGCGCGGGATGACGGTGCCCGACATCCGCAACAACCAGACGCTGGGCGGCAAGGTGTTGCAGGGCAATCTGAACACGCTGACCGCCAATGCGGGCAATATCGCGATCGGTAGCGAGCTGGCGCGCAATATCGGCGCGACGGTCGGATCGAACCTGACGATCATCAACCCCGCCGGGCGATCCACCCCATTCGGAACAGTGCCGCGCGAGATCAGCTACCGGGTGACCGCGGTGTTCGAGATCGGGGTTTATGATTTCGACAAAATGTATGTCGTGATGCCGATGGAGGATGCGCAATTGCTGCTGCTGACCGGTGACCAGGTCGGGATGATCGAGGTCAAGGTCACCGACCCCGACAAGGTCGGCGAGATACTCGCGCCGCTGAAGGAAAAGGTCGCGGCGCAGGCGGTGGTATCGGACTGGCGGCAGATGAATAGCAGCCTGTTCGAGGCGCTGTCGATCGAGCGGGTGGCAATGTTCGTCATCCTGTCGCTGATCGTGCTGGTCGCGGCGTTCAACATCGTGTCGTCGCTGATCATGCTGGTGCGCGCCAAGACGCGCGACATGGCGATCCTGCGCACGATGGGGGCGCCGCGCGACGCGGTGCTGCGTATCTTCATGGCGATCGGGCTGTCGATCGGGATTGCGGGGACATTGATGGGCATGGCGCTCGGGTTCGGGCTGCTGTATTTCCGACAGGGGGTGCTGCGCGGGGTCGAGTTTCTGACCGGCCAGCCGCTCTGGGATCCGTCGATCCGTTTCCTGACCGAATTGCCGTCGAAGCCCGACCCGTTCGAGATTGCGGGGATTGCGTTGATGGCGGTGGTGTTCAGCTTCCTCGCGACGCTTTATCCCGCGTTCAAGGCTGCGAATACCGATCCGGTGCAGGTGCTGCGTTATGAGTGACATGATCCTCGAGCTGACCGCGCTCAAGCGCAGTTTTACGCAGGGCGATGTGACGATTGATGTCCTGCGCGGGGTCGATGCGCATCTGAAGCGCGGCGAGATCGTCGCTTTGCTCGGCCCGTCGGGATCGGGCAAGTCGACGATGCTGCAAGCGGTCGGCCTGCTCGAAGGCGGGTTCGACGGGACGATCCGCATCGATGGCGCCGACGTCACCCAATATGATCAGGGCGAGCGGACCAAGACGCGGCGCGAAAAGATCGGCTTTGTCTATCAATTCCACCATCTGCTGCCCGATTTCAACGCGATCGAGAATGTCGTGCTACCGCAGCTGATCCGCGGGACGGCGCAGGCCGAGGCCGAGGAGCGCGCCGCCGACCTGCTCGGACGGCTGGGGCTGGGCGAGCGACTGCATCACAAGCCGAGCAAGCTGTCGGGTGGCGAGCAGCAGCGCGTCGCGGTGGCGCGGGCGCTGGCGAACCGGCCGCTGCTGGTGCTCGCGGACGAGCCGACCGGCAATCTGGACGAGGCGACCGCCGACCGGGTGTTCGACCAGTTCGTGTCGCTGGTGCGCGATCACGGTTCGGCGGCGCTCGTCGCGACGCACAATGAGCGGCTGGCGGCGCGGATGGACCGCGTGCTGCGCTTGCATGACGGGCGGATAGAGGCGTAGGCTGCACGCGGGCAGGGGGTGTGGCATGATCCGGTACAGGCTGTTTTCGCTGATCGCGTTTCTGCTCGCGGTTGTTGCCCGGCCGATATACGCCCAGTCTCCGCCACCGCCGCCGCCGCCCATTCCGATGCCGCCGTCGCCGACGCCGCCACCCCCGCCGATTCTGCTGCCGCCGTCACCGCCACCGGTATCGGCGCCTGCCACGCCGCCGCTCGTACAATCGGCCTGCGCTTCGCCGGATCATCGCGCGTTCGACTTCTGGCTCGGCGAGTGGGATGTTTTTGCAAACGGCAGCAGTACGCAGGTCGCGACGAGCAGCATCGAGGCGATGTTTGCGGGCTGCGCGATCCGCGAGACGTGGAAACCGCTGCAGGGTGGTGGTGGCGGATCGTTCAGCCATTTCGATGCCGAACGGCGTCGCTGGCGGCAGATGTGGGTCGACAGCAGCGGCGCGCGGGTCGATTTCGACGGCGGCCCTGCGGGCGACAAGATGGTGCTGACCGGCCATTGGGCGAATGTCGTCGCCAAGGGCCAGGACGGGCTGATCCGCATGACCTATAACAAGGAGCCGGGCGGGTCGGTCCGCCAGCATGGCGAGCAATCGACCGACCATGGCCTGACGTGGGCGACCAGTTTCGATTTCATCTACAGACCGCGGAAAGCGGGGGAGAAAAAACCATGAGCCTTTATGATTTTTCGGCGCCGCTGCCCGGCGGAGCGAGCCAGTCGATGGCGGATTATCGCGGCAAGGTGCTGCTGATCGTCAACACCGCGTCGAAATGCGGCTTCACCCCGCAATATGAAGGGCTGGAGGAGCTGTACCGCGATTACAAGGATCGCGGGCTCGAGATCCTGGCGTTTCCGTGCAACCAGTTCGGGGCGCAGGAACCGGGCGACGCGGCCGAGATCGCCAACTTCTGTTCGCTGACCTATGACGTCAGCTTTCCGGTGATGGCGAAGATCGAGGTCAATGGCGACGGCGCTGATCCCATCTTCAAGCATCTGAAGCAGGAAAAGACCGGGCTGCTGGGCAGCGGGATCAAGTGGAATTTCACCAAATTCCTCGTCGGCCGCGATGGCAAGGTGGTGTCGCGGCACGCGCCGACGACGAAGCCCGAGCAGCTGCGCAAAGAGATTGAGGAATTGCTGGGGTAGGCCCGTTCAACGTCAGGTGGCGCCGAGTCAATGGAGGAGCGTTGGGGCTTCGGCGTGGAGCGGGTGATCAGGCGATTCAGCCCGCTCTCGGGATACGGATATTCGCTTTCGCTAGCTCATCACCTCATCACCAACAATACGGCCGAAAATGGCAGGCATGATTGCTATGGCTGCGCGGCCTTACACCCTATGAATACATCTGCAAACTATGGGCAGCCGAGCCCGAAAGGTTTACACTCGATCCGCACCATCAAATGCCGGGACCAAACACCTAGTGCAGCGCCCGATTTATCCTGTTCGGCGGACAGAGGGCGGCTGGAACCTGGCCGTGTCCGGAATCCGGTCGGCGGCCGCTCTTGCTTACAAATTGAAAGATATGGGAGGAAGGCTGGCACAGCGGAATAATGTAGGACAGCGTTTTTTTAGCGGTGGATGGCGACTTTGGGGTGGGAAGTGGACATTGCATATCCTCCCCATCGACTTGCGATGGGGAGGGGGACCGCCGCGAAGCGGTGGTGGAGGGGCAGCAACGTCGCAGCCCCTCCGTCAGCCCTGCGGGCTGCCACCTCCCCATCGCAAGTCGATGGGGAGGATTGCTTAAGACCGCAATCGGTCGATTTCGGTCATTCGACAACGCCTAAAAAGGCGCCCGAACCTCAATCCTCGACCAACGCCACCGCCCGGATCCACCCGGCGCTCGCGCGTTCGATTTTTACCGGAAAGCAGCTGAAGGTGAAACCCGTCGCCGGGATCGCCGCCAGGTTGGTGAGCTTTTCGATCTGGTAATAGGGCCGGATGCGCCCTGCCTTATGCCCCTCCCAGATGATCGCGGGGTCGCGTGTTTCGGCCCAGCGCTGCGCGGTGTGGCTGAACGGCGCGTCCCAGCTCCACGCATCGGTGCCGACGACCTGGACGCCGCGCTCCGTCAGGTACAGCGTCGCTTCGGCGCCCATGCCGCAGCCCTGATCGGTGAAATTGTCGGTGCCATAGACCGCGCCCGACTGGACAATTACGATGTCGAGCGGTTGCAAATCGTGGCCGATCCGCGCCAGCTCGGCCTCGACCTCGACGCCGCTGACGACATGGCCGTGCGGGCGGTCGGAGAAGTCGAGCTTCACCCCGGGGCGAAAGAACAGGTCGAGCGGGGCTTCGTCGATCGACGGGGCGGGGGTCGCGCCGCGGTCGGTGGTCGAATGATAATGCCATGGCGCGTCCATATGCGTGCCGTTGTGGGTGCTGAGCGTCAGGCTTTCGACCGCCCAGCCTTCGCCATCGGGCAGGTCGTCTTTGGTCAGTCCCGGGAAAAACATCGCGATCTGCTCCCACGTATTTTCATGGGTCATATAGGTGATGTTGGGGCGCATCACCGGCGGGTCGGAGACGACGTCGTTGGTGATCGGGATCGACAGGTCGATGAACTGCATTTGCGCAGTCTGCCACCGGATTGCCGCCACGCCAAGAACACTTGCGCGACGGCGTGACACAACTAGACGTAGCGTAACCGTTCGTGTCGAGCGAAGTCGAGACACCCCGGCGTTGTCCATGCCCGCCAGGCATCCGGGCTTCGCTCGATGCGAACGGAAAAGAAGGAAGCCCGAACGGGTGGGGGAGCCAGAAAAGCATGACCGAAGCCAGTGCCGGTGCCGCGGGCGCCGTTTACGAACCGACCCAGAAAGAAATCCGCATGGTCATCGCCGCCTCGTCGGCGGGGACGGTGTTCGAATGGTATGATTTCTTCATCTACGGCACGCTCGCCGCGATCATCGGCAAGGCTTTTTTCCCCAGCGACAATGCGACGCTGGAAACGCTGCTCGTCTGGGCGGGGTTTGCGGTCGGCTTCGGCTTTCGTCCGCTCGGCGCGGTGCTGTTCGGCTTCCTCGGCGACCGGCTCGGGCGCAAATATACGTTTCTGGTCACCGTCACCCTGATGGGCGTCGCGACCGCGGGGGTCGGCATGATCCCGTCGGCGGCGACGATCGGCATCGCGGCGCCGATCATCGTCATCCTGCTGCGTATTTTGCAAGGGCTGGCACTCGGCGGCGAATATGGCGGCGCGGCTGTCTATGTCGCTGAACATTCGCCGCCCGGAAAGCGCGGCTTCTACACCAGCTTTATCCAGGCGAGCGTCGTCGGCGGCTTTGTGCTCAGCCTGATCGTGGTGCTGGGGTGCAAGGCGCTGATGCCCGATGCGGTGTGGCAAAGCTGGGGCTGGCGGGTGCCGTTCCTGCTGTCGCTGATCCTGCTCGCCATTTCGCTATGGATGCGGCTCAGATTGTCCGAAAGCCCGGTGTTTCAGGCGATGAAGGCGCAGGGTGAACTCGCGAAGAACCCGCTCAAGGAAAGTTTCACCTATCCGGGCAATCCGCGCCGCATCTTTATCGCGCTGTTCGGGATCGCCGCCGGCCTGACCGTCATCTGGTACACCGCGATGTTCTCCGGCCTGTCGTTCCTGAAGGGGCCGATGAAGGTCGAGGATACCGCCGCCGAAATCATCGTCGGCGTCGCCGCCGCGGTCGGCATGGGCTTTTTCATCTGGGCTGGACATCTGTCCGATCGCCTGGGGCGCAAAAAGCCGATTGTGTGGGGCTATGCGGCGACGCTGGTGCTATTGTTTCCGCTGTTCTGGTGGATGGGCAGCGTCGCCAACCCGTCGTTGCAGGCCGCCGCCGCGCGGGCGCCGGTGACCGTCACCGGATCGCAGTGCAGTTTCGATCCCTTTGCCCAGAAACAGGAAACCGCGTGCGGCAAGACGCTGGGCGAGCTCACCAAGCTGGGCGTGCCATACACCGTCGCCCAGACCGACAGCGGCTTCGACAGCGTCAAAATCCGCATCGGCGAGCGCGAGGTGGCGAGCGAAGACCCGGCGCTGCTGCAGCCCGCGCTCGAGGCGAGCGGCTATGATTTCGCCCAACAGGTTCCCGGCTGGGGCAGCATCGCGGTGATCTTTCTCGCGCTGCTCGGGCTCAGCGCGCTGTCGGGCTTTACTTATGGCCCGGTCGCGGCGCTGCTGTCCGAAATGTTCCCGCCGCACGTCCGCTACTCGTCGCTGTCGATCCCCTATCACATCGGCACCGGCTATTTCGGCGGTTTCCTGCCGCTGATCGCCAGCTTCATCATCGCCAAGACCGGCGATGCCTATGCCGGGCTGTGGTACACCTGGTTCGTGGTGCTGGTCGCGTTTCTGGTGACCGCCTTCATGCTGAAGGATCCGGTCGAGGGGCAATGGGACAAACGGCCGTCCGCGCCGCCGCCCGCGGCCTGATCCAGCCCATTGGCGCCATCTGCGAACCCGTATAAGGGCACGGGCATGATTGCCGTGCCGTCACCGCTTCGCCTGCGCCTTTCGTCCGACGCGCTCGTCGCCAACTGGCGCTGGCTGGCGGCACAGGGCGGCGCGGCGGCGTGCGGCGCGGCGCTCAAGGCCGATGGCTATGGCCTTGGCGCGCGCGACGTGATGCGGCAGCTGGTCGGCGCGGGCTGCCGCGATTTTTTCGTCGCCACTTGGGGCGAGGCCGCGGCGCTGATGCCGCTGCCCGCGGGGGTGTCGCTGTCGGTTCTGCATGGCGTGGGTGAGGGCGATATGGTCGCCGCGCGCCTGCTTCCGGCGCGTCCGGTGCTGAACAGCGTCGAACAGGTGCGGCGCTGGCGCGCGGCGGGCGAGGGGCGGCCGTGCGACGTCATGGTGGACACCGGGATGAACCGGCTCGGCTTGCGGATCGACGAGGCGACGGGCGGCGCGCTCGACGGCCTCGCGATCGAAACGCTGCTCAGCCATCTGGCGTCGGCGGACGAGGATAGCGATCAGAACGCGCGGCAACTTGCGGCCTTTCGCACGCTCCGCGACCAGATTCCGGCGCGGCGCTACAGCCTTGCGAACAGTGCGGGCATCTGTCTGGGCGCCGACTATGGTTTCGATCTGACGCGGCCCGGGCTTGCCCTTTATGGGGGAACACCGCGCGCCGAGGCAGCAGGGCATATCCGGCAGGTCGTCTTTCCCGAGGCGCGGGTGCTGCAAGTGCGGACGGTCCCGGCGGGCGAGACGGTCGGCTATGGTGCGACATGGACCGCGCCGCGCGACAGCCGGATCGCGGTGGTGAATATGGGCTATGCCGACGGCTATCTGCGGTGCCACGCCGGAAACGGCGGTGCGACGTGGCAGGGGTGCGCGCTGCCGCTCGTTGGCCGCGTGTCGATGGACCTGACCGCTTTCGATGCCAGCGAAGCACGAGGGCTGAACGAGGGCCACTGGCTGACGATCGATTACGACCTTGCTGCCATCGCCGCGCGCAGCGGGCTGTCGCAGTATGAGCTGCTGACGGGGCTGCGGATGCGGTTCGAGCGGGGCTGGTCGTAAATAGGTCTGACGACCGATGGCCAAAAAAAGGGGCGCCCCGAAAGGCGCCCCTTCTTGGTTTCCGCGGTGTTCAGCCTCAGAATTTAGCGCGTGCGCTGATCTGGAAGCGGCGGCCGAGCGTATCGTTGAAGCTGGCAGGGATCAGCTCACCAAAATAGCTTTCGCCCTGGCGATCGAACAAATTGGTCACCGACAGCGTCAGCCGGAAATCATCGACCGGATCGAAGAAGATCCCAGCGCTGACCACGACATAATCTTTCAGCTTGTCGATTTCACGCGCATCCGGACCCGATCCGGCCACCCCGGTCGCGCGGTTCAGACGGCTGAAAAGCTGCTCGCCGGTATAAGTAACCGTTAGCGTAGTGCCAAAGTCTTCTTGAGCATAGCGAAGGCGGGCCTGACCCGAAAATTCGGGGTCGCCGATAATTCCATCGGTCCGGCTCGGTGCCACGCCTGTTATGTCCACCAGACGGCGACGCACATAGAGCATATCACCACCGAGCGAGAGCGTACCAGAGAAAAGCGGCACATTATAGTCGATCGTTCCCTGAATGCCGCTGAACTTGATCTGGTTGCCGTTGACGAACCCGCTCCGCACCGCCGGGTTTTGAGGATCGCCCTGGACGCGACCATTGGGACCGCGGCGGATCTGCGAACAGAAGCTGTTGCCGTTGACCGGGTCGGAGGCGTCGAAGTTGGCGTTATCGAAACATGCCGAAGCGATCTGGGCTACGGTCAGGTTCGAAATCGGCTTGTTGAGCGTGATATCGATATAGTCGGCGGTGATCGAAAGGCGCGGAATGAAGCGCGGACGCAAGATCACGCCAAAGCTGTAGCTGTCCGCCTCTTCGTTATCGAGGTTCGGGTTGCCGCCCGACTGTGCCGGCACGCTCGCCGTCGACGCAGGGTCGGGCGAATTGAAATCCGTTCCCGGGAAAGCAGCAATCAATGCCGCGCAATTGGCGGCACGGATCGCCGGCGCCGGGCCGGCATTTCGGGCAGACGGCTGGCACAGGTCAGGCACGAAAGCGAAGGTGTTGACCGTCGGCAAAAACAGCTCGGTGATTGCCGGCGAACGGAACGACTTGGTCAGGTTCCCACGGAACTCGACATCGGGAATCGGAGCAAGGTTGCCGCCGATGGTGTAGGAGAAGAAACCGCCATTCACCGTGTTGTCCGAATAGCGGCCGCGGCCGACAATCGACGCACTGTGAATAACCGGAATATTATTCTCTTCGCTTACCAGCGGGATCGCAAGTTCGCCAAACACTTCATTGAGGCTATACGACCCCGCGAGCGCCGTAATCGGCACCGAGCGGCCACGGCCCGCTTGCTGGAAATCGCTGGGGGTGAAGCTCGCAAATTCCTTGCGATACTCGTAACCGAGGTTGAAGCCGACCGGCCCCGCCCACAGGTCGAACAGGGAGCCACCGAGGTTGGCCTGGAACACCGTCTGGCGCTGCTCGCTGACGGTCACAAAATCCTCGATGATATAGTCACGCGCGGCTTGCGAGGCACGCCCCTCGCCGAAGACGTTGAGCGGCACGCAGTTCGGATCGGCAATCGGAGTGCCGCCCGGAGCAGCAAAACCACCGGGTCGTGTTTGTGCGGTGGTGCAAACAATCTGACCGTTCACGGTGGTCACATTGGTTGCGTTGATGAAATTCTGAGCATTCAGATCCTGCCCGAAATCGCGGCTCTTGGTGCTGCCGTGGCCGAGATAGGTTTCGAAATTCAGCGACCGGCCGAAAAGGCTGAAGTCGCCCTTGAAGCCCCCGACAAGGTTGTAAAGCCGGGTCTTGTTGAACCCGGTCAGATCGGCATAATCATCCGATGCGCGCGAGACACTGAATGTTGTGACCCCGCGCGACACCAGCGCGTTCCGCGCCTGCGTGGTCAGGAACGGATTGTCGACCGAGAAAGTCAGCGCGCCGCTGAGCCCGCCGAACAGCGAGCTGTTGAACGTCGGCTGCTGCGTCAGTTCGTCGGCACGCGACCGGAAATATGTGCCTTCGAAAAAGAACTGGACATTCGGGGTCAGGTCGAACGTCAGGAAAGCGTTGCCGGTGGTGCGGTTCAGGTCCGACGTGATCTGGGTGTAGTCGGCGAAGGTGAAGCCATCGCCGCCCGAGCCCGACGTACCGGGGAAAACAATGCCCTGGTTGAACGGAACAAGGTTGCCGTTGGTGTCAAACTGCAAACCAAACGCCGTGCGAACGCCGAAAGGAACCGCCGGGTTGAGCGGATTGGTCCCCGCCCCGGCCAAATTGGTGCCGGTGATCAGGCCGCCGGGCGTCAGGAAGGGGATATTGACTTCGCGGATCAGGACGACGCCGGGATTGCCGTCGGTCGTGCTGTTGTTGAACCCGATACCGGTGTTCAGGCGGCCATCGTTGGTGGAGTTGATGCCGGGGAAGCGCAGCGAGCCGTTTTGCGCGGTCGACGGGTTGGTTGCACCGCCGATGCGACGACGCAAAAATTCGCGGTCGTTGAACACCACGCCGTCAACCTCGTCATGCGAAAACGCCAGGGTGACGTTCAGCCGGTCATCGAGGAAATTTTTGCCGACGATACCGGAGAAGTTATAATTCCCGTTGTCGCCTTCTTCCGTAACGCCCGCTTTGACCGCAAACTCGGCTCCGGTCATCCGTGTCCGCAGGATGACGTTTACGACACCCGAAATGGCGTCAGAACCATAGGTCGGCGCACCGCCGACGCTCAGCGTTTCGACGCGGTCAGTCAAGATGCTTGGCAGCACGTTGAGATCGACCTGCGTACCGGCACCGGCGTTCGCAAAGATCGTCGCGACGTTCGAACTGACGAAACGGCGGCCATTGAACAGTGTCAGGGTGCGGTTGGAGCCCAAGCCGTAGCTGTTGACGAAATTGACCCCCTGGCCAAAGCCCTGGGCGCCTTGCGGCGTCACGCTGCCGCGAAAGTTGGGCAATTCGTTCAATGCATCAGCGACGTTGGTAAAATTGCGCTCGCGAAGCTGGCGATTGTCGAGAGTCGTGGTCGGCTCGATCGACTCCAGATTGCGAAGACGAATGCGCGTGCCGGTCACCACGATGGTGCCACGGTCATCGTCATTGGCTTCGGAATCGCAGACACCGTCGTTGTTGGCATCGACGCACGCAGCCGTGTCGGCTGCCGCATCTTGCGCAAACGCAGGCTGGCTTACAGAAATCGCTACTGCAAAGGCAGCAGCACCCAGAAACAGGTGCGACTTGGTCATTATATACTCCCCGGTTGGCCGTCCGACAAAGCAGGACGGCTTGGCGACAAGAAAGCGTGAAAGTGGCGGCCGCACAAGAGTTTGATGGCATAAATCTTACACCGGTACGCTTAGCGTCTGCCGCTGTGCCATTTTTGCAACAAGCCGCCGGACGCGGGCGCGCCGGGGAGGCAGGGCGGTTTGATCGCGCGGTGAAATGAATGGCTTGTCACGAACTATTCATGCCTTCGTTTATGTCGATCAATCGGTTTCATGGGAAACGATCTTGCTTAACCGCCAGAAAACTGCCGAGGCACGGGCGAGGGTCGCCAGACGCGCCGCCAATCGATGCAGGACGCTGCGATCCGGGAGCGCGGGCTGGAACCCGCCGAATCGGGCAGCGCTCGCGGCGCCATCGCGACGCCATGTTGCGATGCATCATAAATTGATGCTATTGACCGGCAGTGCGGTTACGCCCGACGCGACGAAGTCGATTGTCTCACGGGCCATGGGAGCAAAACAGAGATGGCGAAGTCCAAGACGGCAGCAGATGATGGCGTCGTCACGATCAAGAAATATGCCAACCGACGGCTCTATGATACCGAACGCAGCTGTTACATCACGCTCGAGGATCTTGGCACGATGGTCCGCGACGGCCGCGAGTTTCGTGTCGTCGATGCCAAGAGCGGCGAAGACATCACCCACAATGTCCTGACCCAAATCATCATGGACGAGGAAACGCGCGGCGAAACGCTGTTGCCGGTCAATTTTCTGCGCCACCTGATCGGCATGTACGGTGACAAGATGCAATCGATGGTCCCGCAATATCTGGAAGCATCGATGACCGCGTTCCGCAAGAACCAGCAGGATGTCCGTGCCGCCTTTGACGGCGTGCTGGGGTCGAACCCGCTCGCCGAATTGACCCGGCGCAATATGGAAATGTTCCAGCAGGCGGCGGGTGCCTTCATTCCAGGCGCGGGCGGCAGCAAAGCCAAGGACGCCGAGATTGCCGCGCTCAAGGCCGAAGTGGCCGCGCTCAAGGCGGAACTCGCAAACAAGTAAACGCCGGGCGGTTCCCCGCCCGCCACGACAGATATAACGGATATTCCATGGTCAAACATGCGCTCAGCGTAACCCGGCAGGCCGATTTCGCGGCCTGGTATCAGGATGTCATTGCCGAAGCCGATCTGGCCGAGGAATCGGGCGTGCGCGGTTGCATGGTGATCAAGCCGTGGGGCTATGGCATCTGGGAACGCATCCAGACCGTGATGGACGCCGCGATCAAGGATGCCGGGGTCCAGAATTGCTATTTCCCGCTGTTCATCCCGTTGAGCTTCTTTGAGAAGGAAGCCGACCATGTCGATGGTTTTGCCAAGGAAATGGCGGTCGTCACTCATCACCGCCTGATCGGTGACGGCAAAGGCAAGCTGATCCCCGATCCCGAAGCCAGGCTGGAAGAACCGCTGATCGTCCGCCCGACATCGGAGACGGTGATCGGCGCCGCGATGAGCCGCTGGGTGCAGAGCTGGCGCGACCTGCCGCTGAAGGTCAATCAGTGGGCCAACGTCGTCCGCTGGGAAATGCGCACCCGCATGTTCCTGCGCACCAGCGAATTCCTGTGGCAGGAGGGGCATACGGCGCACGCCGACAAGGCGGACGCGATGGCCGAAACGCTGCGCGCGCTCGAAATGTACCGCGCCTTTGCCGAAGACGTGCTGGCGATGCCGGTGATCGCGGGCGAAAAGCCCGAGAACGAGCGTTTTCCGGGCGCCGTCGCCACTTATTCGATCGAAGCGATGATGCAGGACGGCAAGGCATTGCAGGCCGGCACCTCGCACTATCTCGGTACCGGTTTCGCCGAGGCCGCGGGCATCCGCTATCAGGACAGGGACGGCGGCCATTCGCTGTGTCACACGACGAGCTGGGGCGTGTCGACGCGGATGATCGGCGGCGTCATCATGACCCACGGCGACGACGATGGCCTGCGCTGCCCGCCGCGCGTAGCGCCGCACCAGATCGTCATCGTGCCGATGCTGCGCGACAATGAAGAGGATGCGGCGATCCTGGACTATTGCCGCGGCATCGAAACCGAACTGAAGGCGCTCGACGCCTTCCGCGAGCCGCTGCGCGTTCACCTCGACGCCGGTGCCAACAAGGCGCAGACCAAGCGCTGGGGCTGGGTCAAGAAGGGCGCGCCGATCATCCTGGAGATCGGCCCGCGCGATGTTGCGGGCGGCAATGTCGCGGTGATCCGCCGCGACCGGCTGTACAAGGACGATGGCAAGCTCAATTCGGCTTTCGTCGCGAAGGGCGATTTTGTTGCCGAAGCGGTCGCGACGCTGGAGGATATCCAGACGAGCCTGCACGCCGAGGCGAAACAGCGTCTCGACGCCAATATCCGCCGCGACGTCACCGACCTTGCCGCGCATTTCAAGGGCGACGACAAGTTCGTCGGCTGGGTCGAGGTGCAATGGTCGCGCCCGACCGGCGCCGCGCTCGACAAGATCGTCGAGCAGCTCAAGGCGCTCAAACTGACGATGCGCAACACCCCGCTGGGCGCCGCGCCCGCGGACGGCACCTGCTTCTTCACCGGCGAACCCGCGGTCGAGCGCGTGCTGATCGGGCGGACCTATTAATTGGCGAAACGGCAACAGCCTGCTGGTCTTCCCAGCCCGGATCAGATCCTGCGCTTTATCGAAGAGAGCAAGGAGGCCGTCGGCAAGCGAGAGATCGCCAAGCATTTTGCGCTGCACGGCAACGACAAGATCGCACTGAAGGCGCTGCTCAAGGACATGACCGACGAGGGGCTGGTCGATCTGGCGCCGGGCCGCGCGTTCCACAAACATGGCGGATTGCCGCGCGTGACGGTGCTCCGTGTGGCGTCGATCGATGGCAGCACGGTCTGGGCGGTGCCGGAACATTGGGAAGCCGCCGGCCCGGCACCGCGGCTTCGCGTCATGGAGCAGGGCCGCAAGGGCGCTTTGGGTGTCGGCGACCGCATCCTCGCACGCACCGAGGAACGCGGCAGCGGCCATGTCGCATATCCGATGAAAAAGCTGCAATCGGGCGGCGAAACGGTGATCGGCGTCCTCGTCGAGGATATGGGGCCGGGCGGCAAGCCGATGCTGTGGCTGCGCCCCGCCGACAAGCGTGCGCGCTATGATTTTGCCGTCGCCGACAAGGGCGATGCCAATATCGGCGACCTCGTGCGCGCCGAACTGACCGGGCGCGGCCCCGCAATCAAGGCGAAAGTCGTCGAACGCCTCGGCGATCCCTTCGCGCCCAAGTCGCTGAGCATGATCGCGATCGCGCGCCACGAAATCCCGCACGTCTTTGGCGCGGAAACGCTCGCCGAGGCCGAAGTGGCAGCGAAATTGCCGCTCACTGCCGATGGCCGCGAGGATTTGCGCGACCTGCCGATCGTCGCAATCGACCCGATCGACGCGCGCGACCATGACGATGCGGTGTGGGCCGAACCCGATCTGGACGGCCCGAACAAGGGCGGGTTTCGCGCGATCGTCGCGATCGCCGACGTCAGTTTTTACGTCCGCCCCGACGGCGCTCTCGACCGCGAGGCGCGGCGGCGCGGCAACAGCGTTTATTTTCCCGACCAAGTCGTACCGATGCTGCCCGAAACTTTGTCGGCGGGCGTCTGTTCGCTCAAAGCCGGGCAGGACCGCGCGGCGATGGCGTGCCATCTGGTCATCGACAAACAGGGCAAAGTGACGTCATGGCGGTTCAGCCGCGCGCTGGTGCGGCTGCGGGCGAACATCGCGTATGAGCACGCGCAGGCGGCGTATGATAGATCCACGTCGCCCCAGCGAAAGCTGGGGCCGCAGGAGGCCGGGCAGGACGCCAGCGATCCCAGCATTCGCTGGGATGACGACATAATTCCGGCCCTCCAGAACCTCTGGGCCTGCTGGGCGCTGCTCGCCAAGGCGCGCGCCGCCCGCGCGCCGCTCGACCTCGACCTGCCCGAACGCCAGGTGATCCTCGACGAGCAGGGCGGCATCGCCGAAATCCGCGTCCGCGACCGGCTCGATTCGATGCGACTGATCGAGGATTATATGATCGCGGCGAACGTCGCGGCGGCCAAGGCGCTCGAGGCGAAGAAATCGCCGGTGATGTACCGCATCCACGAACCGCCGAGCCGCGAAAAGCTGGTCAGCCTGAAGGATTATCTCGAAACCTTCGAGCAGAGTTTCGCGCTCGGACAGGTGATTACCCCCGCGGTGTTCAACCGGCTGATCGACGGCTTTTCCGAGGACGACCGGCTACCCGAGATCATGCAGGCGATTTTGCGCAGCCAGACGCAGGCCTATTATGGCCCCGCCAACGCAGGTCATTTCGGCCTCGCGCTGGGCAGCTACGCGCATTTCACCTCGCCGATCCGCCGCTACGCCGATCTGATCGTCCACCGCGCGCTGGTCGATGGCTACAAACTCGAAGTGCCGGGCAAGCCCAAGGGATTGCCCGAACGCACCGGGCTGGGCGAAGCCGACGCCAAAGGATTGTCGCGCATCGGCGAGGCGATCAGCGCGCTCGAACGCCGCGCGATGGAGGCCGAGCGCGAGACGGTCGATCGCTATGTCGCGGCCTATCTGTCGGCCAAAAAGGGCGAGATCGTCCGGGCGCGCATCACCGGGGTGCAGCCGTTCGGCTTTTTTGCGACGGTCGACGGGCTTGGCGGTGACGGGCTGGTGCCGGTGTCGACGCTGGGCAACGAACGCTTTTTCTACGATGAAAAGGCGCGGACGCTCGATAGCGAGCATGGGCGGGTGAGCTTTACCGTCGGCGAGCGGCTCGACCTGCGGTTGGTCGATGCGAACCTGATCAGCGGCGCGCTGCGTTTCGAACTGCCCGATGCGCCCGAGGGGGGCTATCGCAACCGCTCGCCGCGGCGTGACGGGGTGAAGGACAAGGCGGGCAAGCATGACGTCGGCAAGCGCGGGCGCCCGGCGAATATCAAGCACAAGGGGCGGCGGCGCTGACCATCTCGTCATTGCGAGGAGCGAAGCGACGCGGCAATCCAGAGTCGCGTAAACCGCTCTGGATTGCGTCGCTCCGCTCGCAATGACGAAGCCTGTTATTTCCCAGCCAGCTTCGCTAACAACGCGGCACTCTCTGCATCGGCCGGAAAAAACGCTTCGATCGCCAGCTCTGACAGCGTGATATCGACTGGCGTGCCGAAAATCGTCACCGTCGATACGAACGAAATCCGCCCGGCGTCGGTGTGGAGCACCAGCGGCACCGCAATGCTGCTGGCATGGCTGTTGCGATGCTCGCCGCTGTGGTCGTCGCTTCGCACCGCATAGCCCGCCAGTTCATCACGCAGCGCGATCAGCCCCGCATCACCGCTCGCCGCAATCTGGACGTCGATCCGCTCCAATATATGCGCGCGCCATTCGCCATGGTTGACGATCTGCGGCGCCAGCCCGTCGGGGTGCAGCGCGATCCGCAGCACATTGACCGGCGGCGCCAGCAGGGCAGGAGCCACGTGCGCGATCAGGATCGCAATCGCGGCGTTCGCGGCGATCATGTTCCAGTGGCGGTCGACCGCCAGCGCCGGGTAAGGCTCATGACCCGTCAGCACATGCTCCACAATCGCGCGGACTCCGGCCATTTCGGGGCTGTCGAGCGGGCGTTCCTGATAGTCGGGGGCGTAGCCGGCGGCGAGCAGCAGCGCGTTGCGCGCGCGGTGCGGGACTTCCAAGCAGTCGGCGATCCGCTGCAGCATCTGCGCGCTCGGTTTCGACCGGCCCGTTTCGATAAAGCTCAGGTGCCGGGTCGACATGTCGGTATCGAGCGCCAAATCCATCTGGCTCATCCGGCGGCGGCTGCGCCATTCGCGGAGTTGGGTACCGAGCGGTGCGGGTTGCATGATTGTCTCCTTTGCCGCGAGAGCTATACCCCGGCTTTCTGCTTTTCCATTACCTCGCGCGTAATCGACTGGCAGCATTTTCGGCGGCAGATGGAGCGGGTCATCCAAAAAGGAGAAGCCAAATGTCCCTCTTCACCCTCAAGAACACGCTGATCATCGATGCCATCACCTGCACCGGATTGTTCGTCTTTTGTGTCTTTGCGACTGCGACGGTCGCCGCGCTGCTCGGCCTCCCCTCCGAAGTGGTGACCGTCGCGGGCTGGATCGGGCTGCCGTCGGCGCTGCTGATGCTGTTCGTCGCGAACCAGAAGGTGCCGAGCAAGGGGCTGGCCAATTTGATCGCGGTCGGCAACCTCGGCTGGGTCATCGCCAGCTTTGCTGTCCTCGGCGTCTTTGGCGCCCAGATGACGGCGCTCGGCATGGCAGTGGTCGTTGTGCAGGCGATCGGCGTGCTGGTCTTTGCGATCTACGAAGCCAAGGGCGCCGCCGCGTTGCCGCGCCCGGTGGCCGCCTAACTCAGTGCGTCGAGCCGGGCGAGGTCGATCGCGCCCGGCACCAGCATCACCGGACAGGGCAGCGTCCCCGCATCCGGTCCGGTGAAGTACGCGACCAGCGGCCCGGGCGCGCCCGACGCCGCGGTCGCCAGCACCAGCGCGGCAATTTCGTCGCTGGCGCCGATCACCTCGCGCACGACTTCGGCCGGCTTGCCCGCCTTGATCAGGATCTGCGGCGTCACCCCCGCTTCCTGCACCACCGCTTCGGCAGCGGCAGCAACCAGTTCTTCGGCATGTTCGCGCGCTTCGGCCTCGATCGTCGCCTGGACCCCGCCAAACGCCACAAAGTCCTGCGGCGGGATGATCGCCAGCACGATGACGCCGCCGCCGGTGCGCCCGGCGCGCCGCGCGGCAAAGCGCAGCGCCAGACTCGCTTCGGGACTGTCGTCGATCACCACCAGATATGTCCGCACCGCCCCGACCCCTCGCTATGCTTTTTGTGCGTGGAGATTGCGTCACATTCGTATGAAAGGCAAGTTTGCCCCGATGGACGTTGACGAACGATGCTCTTATGACGAGGGAGAAACCGTAGCGGCAGGCCCGTCCTGCAAGACTCGCGCCCCAGGTAAAAAGGGACAAAAAAGACGATGCCGATCGAACTCAAAATGCCCGCCCTTTCGCCGACGATGGAGGAAGGGACGCTCGCCAAATGGCTGGTCAAGGAAGGGGACGCGGTCAAATCGGGCGACCTGCTCGCCGAGATCGAGACCGACAAAGCGACGATGGAGTTTGAAGCGATCGACGAAGGCGTCGTCAGCCAGATTCTCGTCGCCGAAGGCACCGACAATGTAAAGGTCGGCACCGTGATCGCGGTAATTGCGGGCGAGGGTGAGGATGCGGGGAGCGCGAAGGCTGCTCCGGCGCCTGCTGCGGCGCCCGCGCCCGCACCGGCTGCGGTAAAAGACGTCGCCCCAGCGCAAGCTGGGGCCGCTCCCGTCAGTGCGCCCACGCCAACGGCGCCAGCTTCCGCCGGGACGACGGACAAGGGCGATCGCATCAAGGCCAGCCCGCTCGCCAAACGCCTCGCGGCCGAACGCGGCATCGATCTGGCGACGATCACCGGCACCGGTCCCGGCGGCCGCATCGTCAAGGACGACCTCGACGGCGCCCCGGCAGGCGCCGCGGCACCCGCCGCCGCCGCCAGCGCCGCCGCACCCGCAGCGCCTGCAGCAGCCTCCGCTCCCGCCGCCGCAGGTCCGATCCCCGATTTCGGTATCCCGCACGAGGACACCAAGCTCAGCGGCATGCGCAAGACCATTGCGCGCCGCCTGACCCAGTCGATGCAGGAAGCGCCGCACATCTACCTGACCGTCGATATCCGCCTCGACGCGCTGCTCAAGCTGCGCGGCGAGCTTAACGCCAGCCTCGAAAGCCGCGGCGTCAAGCTCAGCGTCAACGACATGCTGATCAAGGCGCTCGCGGTCGCGCTCGAACGCGTCCCCGCGTGCAACGTCAGCTTCGGCGGCGATGTGATGCGCCAGTACAGCCGCGCCGACATCTCGGTCGCGGTCAGCATCCCCGGCGGGCTGATCACCCCGATCATCACCGATGCGGGCGGCAAGTCGATGTCGAAAATCTCGACCGAAATGGCCGAGCTTGCGGCCAAGGCGAAGGAAGGCAAGCTCCAGCCCAGCGAATATCAGGGCGGCACCGCCAGCATTTCGAATATGGGCATGATGGGGATCAAGCAATTCACCGCGGTGATCAACCCGCCGCAGGCCATGATCATGGCGATCGGCGCGGGCGAGAAGCGGCCTTATATCGTCGACGACGCACTCGCGATCGCGACGGTGATGTCGGCCACCGGCAGCTTCGACCACCGCGCGATCGACGGCGCGGATGGGGCGCTGCTGATGAAAACTTTCAAAGAGCTTGTCGAAAGCCCGCTGGGGTTGGTGGCTTGAGGTGAGCGATCAAGGGGTCGGCGACCGGCTCGGAAAGTTTGTCGTAGCGGCGTTGCTGACAGCCTTTTCTGGCAGCTTGGCGGGTTCTTTTATGTTTATACTCGCAACGGTCGTTATCTATCCCGGCGATGGCGGTATCGCCGCCGCATTGTGGGCGCTGGTTCCACTGACCATCGCCGGCGCTATAATTGCGTTTCTGGCCGGGTTGCCGATTCTAATTGTTCTTGGGCTCCCTTTGACGGTGCCTTTCGAGGCGTGGATAACGGCAAAATACAAGAAGGCGTCAGTGGTGGGAGGCACCACGGGCGCGGCTTTTGGCGTATTGGCGGGTGCTATCTTTTTCGGCGACAGGACTTCACTGATCGCCGCGGTGCTGTGCGGCAGCATTTATGGCCTCGCGTGGATATTTTTCTACCGGAGCATCGTTATCGATCCGGCTTTTGAAGGAGCCCATAATGGCTGACACCAACTACGACCTCATCGTCCTCGGCTCCGGCCCCGGCGGCTATGTCGCGGCGATCCGCGCGGCGCAGCTTGGGCTGAAGACCGCGATTGTCGAGCGCGAGAATCTTGGCGGCATCTGCCTCAACTGGGGCTGCATTCCGACCAAGGCGCTGCTGCGCTCGGCCGAAATCTATCATTATATGCAGCATGCAGGCGATTACGGCCTGATCGCGCAGCAGATCAGCGCTGACATCGACGCGGTGGTGAAGCGTTCGCGCGGGGTCGCCAAGCAGCTCAGCCAAGGCGTCGCCTTCCTGATGAAGAAGCACAAGATCACCGTCCATATGGGCGAGGGCAAGCTCGTCGCCCCCGGCAAGCTCGAAGTGAAGGGCGAGAAGGGCACCGAGACCCTCACCGCGAAGAATATCATCGTCGCGACCGGCGCGCGCGCGCGCGACCTGCCGTTTGCGCCCGCCGACGGTAAGCGGATCTGGACCTATCGCCACGCGCTCGTCCCGCCCGAAATGCCCAAGAAGCTGCTCGTCATCGGATCGGGCGCAATCGGGATCGAGTTCGCGAGCTTCTACAAGGATATGGGCGCCGAGGTAACGGTGGTCGAAATGCTCGACCGCCTCGTTCCGGTCGAAGATGCCGATGTGTCGGCCTTCCTCGAAAAGGCGCTCAAGAAGCAGGGCATGACGATCTTCACCGGCGCCGGCGTCGAGGAACTCAAAGCCACCGCGACCGGCGTCACCGCGAAGATCAAGACCAAGGACGGCAAGACCGAATCGGCCGAGTTCAGCCACGCCATCGTCGCGATTGGCATCGTCCCGAACACCGAGAATATCGGGCTCGAAGCGCTCGGTGTGAAGACGACCAAGGGCCATATCGACACCGACGCGATGTGCCGCACCAACGTCCCCGGCATCTGGGCGATCGGCGACGTCACCGCGCCGCCGTGGCTCGCGCACAAGGCGATGCACGAATCGGTGATTTCGGTCGAAGCGATCGCGGGGGGCCACCCGCACGCGATGGATCCGCGCAACATCCCCGGCTGCACCTATTGCCGCCCGCAGATCGCCAGCGTCGGGCTGACCGAGGCGAAGGCGAAGGAGCTGGGCTATGAGGTCAAGGCCGGTACCTTCCCCTTCATCGGCAACGGCAAGGCGATTGCGCTGGGCGAGGCCGAGGGCTTCACCAAGACCGTGTTCGACGCCAAGACCGGCGAATTGCTCGGCGCGCACATGATCGGCGCCGAGGTCACCGAATTGATCCAGGGCTATACGATCGGCAAGACCGCCGAACTGGTCGAGGATGATTTCATCGGCACCGTCTTCCCGCATCCAACGCTCAGCGAGACGATGCACGAGGGCGTGTTGGCGGCATTCGGACGGCCGCTGCATATCTGACCAAGGGCGAGGGGTCGCGGGGAAGGGGATGGACCGGTGCGTTGCCGGGCTTGCGTCCATTCGCCGCGCCCCTCATTCCACTGGCTGTTGACGCAGCACAGGCGGTACGCCGTGAATCCCACGATCCTTCATTTTTCGCGCACCGGCAACGCGATGAAGATGCTGCTCTTTCTGGGGTTCGCGGTCCTCGCCTTCGGCTTGGCCTATCTGCTGCTGGAAGAAAGGCAGGCAGTGGCGCCGCTGACCCAGACGCTGCCCGGCGGACTGGTGCTGCCGATGCCGACGCCGCGGCCCGATCCGTTTGCGCCGGTGAAAATACCGCTGCTGCTCGCCGCGGGCGGGGTCAGCCTGTTCTATGTCTGGCGCCATGGGGTGCGGCTGATGACCCGCGAGGTCGCGGTGACGATTGCGGCGGGGCAGCTCCATTTTCACCCAAGCTACAACATGCTTTCTCCGATCGTGCCGATCACGAACGTCACCGAAGCGATCTTCGATCGCGCCGACCGGCTGCCCGAAGGCAAATGGGAATCGGTGGCGAGCGCCTTTTCCTGGTCAGCGAACCGTGCGGCGCGATCGGGCGCCATGCTGCGCCATGGCCTGTATCTGCGTTACCGGTCAGGGGCGTCGACCGGCGAGGTGCGGCTGATCGACAATGACTTCGACGGCGGCGCCGAACAGCTGCGGCGCTTTGCCGCCCATATCGAGATGTGGCGCGGGTCGCGCCCGCCCGGCCATCGCTGATCGCAACCGATTGCGCCCCCCGCGTGCCTTCGCCATAGCAGGCGCGTGCCAACCAATCCCACCCGCATCGCTTTTTTTCAGCGCGCCCTGGTCGCGGCGCTGCTGCTGTTCGCCCTCGTCAGCGCGGTGACCGCCGCGGGGCTGTTCGACGGCCTCGACCGCCAGATCGGCGCCGCGCTGGCGATGACCGCCGACACGTCGCCGCGCCGGGCGATCCTGTTCATGCAGGCGATCAGCTGGATCGGCGGCGGTTTGCCGCGCTGGGGGATCGTCATCCTGCTGTGTGCGCTGGTCTGGCACTGGTGCGGGCCGCGCTGTGCGGTGGCGCTGGGCGGGGCGTCGTTGCTGGCGAACCTGGCCTCGACGCTGCTCAAAATCGCATTCGGTCGGTCGCGTCCCGATCTGGTGCCGCATCTCGACCATGTCACCAGCGCCTCCTACCCCAGCGGCCATGCGACGAGCGCGGCGGTGGTCTATCTGCTGCTCGCCTGGCTCGCGCCGCGGCGCTGGCGGGGCGCGGCCTGGGCGCTGGCCGCGGCGATGGTCGTCCTCAACGCCTTGTCGCGCATGATGCTGGGCGTGCATTGGGCCAGCGACATTGTCGGCGGGACGTTGCTCGGGCTGGCCTTTGCGCTCGCCGCGGCGTGGTGGGCCGGAACGCGCAGCGGCGCGCCGGACGCACTAAGAAAATCGTAAGCTCTCGCTGCTATCAACGCCCCGGAATCACGGGAGCTTCGGCATGAACAATTCCCTCGGCAAAGTGCTTGGCATCATCGGCGGGCTCATTCCGCTCGTCTGGATCGGCTGGCTGCTCTATCATTTCGTCGGCGTCGGCGGCGGCACCGCCGAAGGCGTCGCCGGGATCGGGCTGGGTCCGACGGTGATCGGGCTTTCGATCGTCGGCCTGTTGTTCGCACTGCCGCTGATCATCAAATTGCTGCGCGCCACCACAGGCGTGAACCGCGTCCCGGGCGCCAGCTTTGACGCCAAGCTCAAACCTGGCGAAGTGGCGGTCGAGCCGGCATTCGACGCCGATGCGGCGTTCGCCAACTATATGCGCAAACGCGACGCGGGGGTGACCGGCGATGTCTCGATCGACCCTGTAGAGAGCGAGCCGTCGGCACCCTTTGCGCCGCGCCCCGGCGGTTTTGGCCGCAAGACGGTTTAGCCACCGCTTCGCTCTCGACAGCCGCGCGCCAGCGGCTACCAATGGGGCATGGCACAAGGCACCCATGATTTCGTCCCCGATCCGCGCAACGACGCGATTCTGATCAACGTCAACGGCACGCTGGTGCCGCGCGCACAGGCCAGCGTGTCGGTGTTCGACAGCGGCTTCATGCTCGGCGATGGGGTGTGGGAGGGCATCCGCGTCCATGAAGGGCGCATGGCGTTCCTCGACCAGCATCTGGATCGCCTGTGGGAGGGCGCCAAGGCGATCGCGATGGATATCGGGATCGACCGCGCCGCGCTCACCCAGCGGCTCTACGATACGATCGACGGTAATGGCATGGACACCTGTCATATCCGGTTGATGGTGACGCGCGGTATCCGCTCGACCCCTTATCAGGATCCGCGCGTCATCATTTCGCCCGCGACGATCGTGATCATCGCCGAATATAAGGATCCGCTGCCCGCGACCGTCGAAAGGGGGCTGTCGCTGTTCACCGTCCATGTGCGCCGCGGCGATCCGGCGGTGCAGGATCCAAAGCTCAACTCGCACAGCAAGCTGAACTGCATCACCGCGTGCATCCAGGCGGCGCAGGCGGGCGCCGACGAGGCGCTGATGCTCGATCCGCACGGCTTTGTCGCGACGTGCAATTCGACCCATTTCTTCATCGTCCGCAAGGGCGAGGTGTGGACGTCGAGCGGCGATTATTGCCTCGCCGGGATCACCCGCAACAACGTCATCCGCATTTGCCGCGAGAATGATATTCCGGTGTTCGAGAAGAATTTCTCGCTGACCGACGTCTATGGCGCCGACGAGGCGTTCGTCACTGGCACCTTTGCCGGGGTCGTCCCCGCGCACACGATCGACGGGCGCGTGCTGACCGACGGCCGCGGGCCGATGGTCGAGCGGTTGCAAGGATTGTACAAGGCTTTGATCGAGCGGGATATTGCGGGGCGCGACCGTCCGTGACCGACTCCGTTCGTATCGCCATGTGGTCGGGGCCGCGCAATCTGTCGACGGCGATGATGCGCAGCTTCGGCAGCCGCGCCGACACGCATGTGACCGACGAACCTTTCTACGGCGCCTATCTGAGGCAGACCGGCGATCCGCAGCCGATGGCGGATGACGTCATGGCGTCGATGGATTGCGACTGGCACGGCGTCGCGCGCAGCATGACCGGCCCGAACCCGGCGGGTACGCCGATCTGGTACCAAAAGCATATGGCGCACCATATGGTCGGGCCGATCGCGCATCACGACCTGCCGGGGCTGCGCCACGCCTTTCTGATCCGCGATCCGGCGCGCGTTGTCGCCAGCTATGCCGCCAAGCGCGTCGCGGTGCGGCCCGACCATCTGGGCACCGACAAGCAGGTCGAATTCTTCGACCGCGAGGCCGATCGCCTGGGGCATGCGCCGCCGGTGATCGACAGCGCCGACGTCCTGCGCGACCCGGCAGCGATGTTGCAAAAATTGTGCGCGGCGCTCGGGATCGGGTGGGATCCGGCGATGCTGTCTTGGGAGGCCGGGTTGCGGTCGACCGACGGGATATGGGCGACTCATTGGTATGACGCGGTGGCGTCGAGCACCGGCTTCGGCGCGCCCGACGAGCCGCAGCCCGACCTAACGTCGGAGTCCCAAAGCGTCGCCGACGCCTGCCGACCCGACTACGACTATTTGGCGCAGCACAAGATTCCGCTGTCCTAATTTTATCGCCTTTGCCATCAGGGTGATGGGCACCAACAACAGGGCAGGTCAAACATGCAATCGCGAGTGAAGTTCGGCAGTTTTCTGCGGGGAATCGGTTTGGGCGCGGCGGCGCTTTTCGCTACCGCTGCGGCGGCGCAGGCACCCGCGGGGCAGGCCGTCATCACCGCGGCGCGCTACGTCGATGTCCTGACCGGCAAGACGATCGAATATCCCGCGATCTTCGTCGGACCCGATGGCCGCATCACCAATATTGCCGACGCCCGCACAGTCCGCTGGGGCAGCGACGTCAAGCATATCAACTTGGGCGATAAGACGCTGGTCCCCGGGCTGATCGACATGCACGTCCATCTCGACGGTCCCGCCGACATCGGCGGCTATCGCGGGCTGGAATTCACCGACAGTTTCTGGGGGATGACCGCGGTCAAGAATGCCCGCGACATGCTCGATGCCGGGTTCACCACGGTGCGCAACGTCGGATCGGGCGACCGCAACGACATCGGGCTGAAGCAGGCGATTGACGCGGGCTATGCGGTCGGGCCGCGCATCGTCCCCGCGGGCTATGCGCTGGGCGCGACGGGCGGTCATTGCGATAGCACTTTTCTGCCGCCGAGCCTTGAGCAAAAGGACGGCAAGGAAGAGGGCATCGGCGATAACCCCGAAGAATTGCGCTATCAGGTCCGCCGCCAGCGCAAATATGGCGCCGAGGTGATCAAGGTGTGCGCAACCGGCGGCGTCTTTTCCCGCAACACCGAACCCGGCCAGTTGCAGGTGCCCGAGGCCGAGCTGCGCGCGATTGCTGACGAGGCGCATCAATGGGGGCTGCGCGTCGCCGCGCACGCGCATGGCGGGGCGGGGATCCGCGCCGCGATCGCCGCGGGGATCGACACGATCGAGCACGCCAGTCTGGTGGACGATGAAGGAATCCGCATGGCGGTGGTGCGCAAGCAGCCGGTGTGGTTCGCGATGGACATCTTCAACACCGAATATACCCAGGCCGAGGGCGCCAAGAACGGCGTGCTCGAGGATAATCTGCGCAAAGACCGCGAAATCGCCCAGATCCAGCGCGACAATTTCCGCAAGGCGCACCGCGCCGGGGTGCGGATGGTGTTCGCGTCCGATGCCGGGGTGATGCCGCATGGACAGGTCGGCGGCCAGTTCCGCGTCATGGTCGAATATGGCATGACCCCGTTGCAGGCGATCCAGGCGGCGACAAAGAACGCCGCCGAAGCGCTGGGGCGCGAAAAGGATGTCGGGGCGATCGCGATCGGCCGCTATGCCGACATCGTCGCGGTCGACGGCAATCCGCTGACCGATGTGCGCCAGCTGGAAAGCGTCGACGCGGTGGTCAAGGGCGGGGTGCTGGTGAAGGGCGAGTAGGGCGACGGACTTTTAGTACACCACCAGCTTGTCCACGATCGCATCGCGCATCTCGGGCGTGAAGTTCAGCACCGTCTCGGCATAGGTCGGAATGTCGCCATGGTCGCGGCGCACCGTCGCCAGTGCGGCGTCGAGGAAGATCGGGTTGACCGACATCAGGGTGCGGATCGCGTCGTCGGGAATGTCGGCGTTGTACCGCGCGCGGATCACATCGCCGCCCTGCACGATCCGTTCCTCGATCCTGCCCGCGCTGTTGGTGAGGAGATAATCGTGCATCAGATCGTCCTCATGGACGCCGAGCAATCGGTGGACGACCGCGACGGCAAAGCCGGTGCGGTCCTTGCCCGCGACGCAATGGACCAGGCTGGGCGCGTCATATTCGGCGAGCGCCGACAGATAGAGGCGCAGCGTCGCCACCAGCACCGGGCGATACGGCATCCCGGCATAGGTATCGATCATCCGCGCCCGCGCAGTGTCATTATCGATGCTGCCCTTCGCCGCCTGCAAATGCGGCGCGAGGCCTGCGGTGTTGCCGTCGGCGAACAGCACCCGCGCCGAAAAATCGTCGCTGCGCCGACATGGGTGTGCGGCGCGCTCATCGTCGCCGCGCAGGTCGATGATCGTCTCGATCCCCAGCTTGTCGATCGCCGCCAGATCGTCGTCGTTCGCGTCCTGATGATGCGCCGATCGCCACAACATGCCGCTACGCAGCCGCCCGCCGCCCTCGACCGCATAGCCGCCATAATCGCGGAAATTGTGGATGCCGGTCAGGGGCAGGACGCGCTCGGCAATCATGGTCATTCTCCTGTAAACACCGGCGGGCGTTTTTCGACGAAGGCATTGATCGCCTCCCGGTTATCGGCCGTTTCGTGCACGATCGCCTGATAGGCGGCGCTGAGCTCCAATATGTCGCTCATCCGGCTATGCTGCGCCTCGCGCAGCAGCCTTTTGGTCAGGCGCAGCGCGCGGGGTGGATTGCACACGATCCGTTCGGCAATCGCCACGGCGCGTTCGAGCAGTTCCGCGTCGGGGACGACGTCCGTGACCAGACCATATTCCTTTGCCTGGGCCGCGTCAAAACGGTCGCCGGTCAGGAACAGTTCGGCGGCGCGGGGATAGCCCAGCACCTTTTGCAGCAGCCAGGCACCGCCGTCGCCGGGGACGATACCGACCTTGATGAAACTGCACGCGAATTTGGCACTTTCGGCGGCGATACGGATGTCGCAGGTGCAGGCAAGGTCGCAGCCGAGGCCGATGGCGTGACCATTAACCGCGGCGATCATCGGTATTTCGCAGTCCATCAGCGCGCGGATCACCGCCTGCACGCCCTTGCGGTAATTGCTGCGCGTCGAATCGGGCTGGTCGAGGACGCCGATACCGGTACGGTCCTGCATGCCCTTCAGATTGCCGCCGGCGCTGAATGCCTTGCCGCTGCCGGTCAGGATGATCGCGCTGACGCCGCGATCGTCGCCAAGGGCGCGGAGGGTGTCGATAATGTCCTGGCAGTCTTCGTGGGTGCCGATCGCGTTCATGCTTTCGGGCTTGATCATCGTCAGGATCGCGATCTTGCCCCGCCGCTCGACACTCAGAAACTCGCCCATCTTCAATTATCCTTTGCTGCCTTTACAAAGCTATTGCATGGCTGGGCCGACATGCAAGGCTTTGCGCTCTATCCCTTCGATCCACCCGGCGACATTGCAGCACTGCGCGCCGAGTTGCGGGCATGGCTCGCGGCGAACCAGCCGCAGGGTGACATCATCGCGCGAGCCAATTGCTGGGCGAGCTTCGATGCCGATTTCAGCCGCGCGCTTGGCGCCGCGGGCTATGTCGGGATGACCTTACCGACCCGCTATGGCGGTGGCGACCGGCATCCGCTGGAACGCTATGTGGTGATCGAGGAATTGCTGGCGGCGGGCGCTCCGGTCGGTGCGCACTGGATCGCCGACCGCCAGACCGGCCCGCTGATCCTGCGCTATGGCAGCGAGGAGCAGCGGCAGCGTTATCTGCCGGGCATCGCGAAGGGCGAGCTCTTTGCGTGCATAGGCCTGTCCGAACCCGGTGCCGGGTCCGATCTGGCGGCGGTGCGGACCACCGCGCGCGAAACGGCCGAGGGCTGGCGGATCAACGGCCAGAAAATCTGGACCACCGGCGCGCATTTTTCGCACATCATGCTGGCGCTCGTCCGCACCGAAGATGGCAGCGAACGCAATGCGGGGCTCAGCCAGTTGCTGATCGACCTCGACACCCCCGGCATCACGATCCGCCCGATCATCGACATGGCGGGGCATCATGATTTCAACGAGGTGTTTTTCGACGATGTCCTGGTGCCGCACGGCGGGCTGGTCGGGACGCGCGGGCAGGGGTGGCAACAGGTCACCGCCGAGCTGGGCCTCGAACGATCGGGGCCGGAGCGCTATCTGTCGAGCCATGCGCTGCTCGCCGCGCTGATCGATGCCGCGGGCGCCGACCCCGATCCAGCGGTTGCGACGCTGATCGGCGAGCTGGCGGCCGAACTGTGGACGCTGCGCCAGCTGTCGATGTCGACTGCGGCAAAGCTGGCGGCGGGCGAGGATCCGATGGTCGAGGCGTCGGTGGTCAAGGAGTTGGGCAACGCATTCGAGCAGGACATGCCGCGCCGGGTGCAGGCGATCGTAACAAGCGGCTGGGACGATGCGGACGATCTGGCGCGGCTGCTTCGCGCATTGCTCATCGCCTCGCCCAGCTTCTCGCTGCGCGGCGGGACGCGCGAGGTGATCCGCGGGATTATCGCGCGCGGATTGGGCCTGCGATGAGCGCGGCGCGCGAGATGCTGTGCGATACCGCGCGGGCGGTGTTTGCAGAGGCGGCAACGGTGGGGATGGCGCCCATCGACGATGCTGGCTTCGGCCTGCTGCTTGTTCCCGAAGAACAGGGCGGGTTCGGTGGCGATTGGGGCGATGTGAACGCCGTGCTGCAAATCTCCGGCGTGCTCGTGCCTGATCTCCCGGTTGCGGCGCTGATCGCCAACGCGTCGCTCCAGCCTGCCGCGGCGGTCAGCCTAATGGCGGGGGCGATGGGGCATTCTCTGGCGCTGTCGATCGAGCATGTGAACACGCGCCAGCAATTCGGGCGGCCGCTGGGCAAGTTTCAGGCGGTGCAGCAATCGCTGGCGGTGATGGCGTGCGAAGTACGTGCGGTCGAAGCCGCGGCGGCGGTGCTGGCCGCCCGGCTGGATGCTGTGGGTCTGGACCCGTTAGCCGCCGACTTTGAAATCGCCGCGGCGAAACTGCGCGCCAACCGAGCGGTCGGGGTCGTCACATCGGTCGCGCATCAGGTGCATGGCGCGATTGGCTTTACCCGCGAATATGATCTCAGCCGGGTGACGATCCCGCTGATGCGCTGGCGTGGGGAGCATGGGAATGATGCTTATTGGGCGCAGATACTAGGGCGGCAGGTGGCGGGGTTTGGTGGGCGTGGGCTGTGGGAAGCGCTGACGCCGCGTTGAGTTCCTCCCTGTATTCCGTTCGCATCGAGCGAAGTCGAGATGCTTTTCGGCCATGCGCGACTTCACCGTGTCTCGACTTCGCTCGACACGAACGGAGGTCGGAGAATTAGCGCACCGCACCACCCTCACGTAGCGCCGCGATCTTGCCCACGTCATAACCAAGTCCCGCCAGCACCGCATCGCGATCGGCGCCCACGGCGGGGGCGGCGCGCGGGGTGTCGTTGACGGTTGCCGAATAGCGCGGCGCGGGCGCGGGCTGCACCGTACCGCCGACGGTCACAAACGTTTCGCGCGCCACATTGTGCGGGTGCTGCGGTGCTTCGGCCAGCGACAGGATCGGCGCGAAGCAGACGTCGGTCATTTCCATGACCCTGCACCATTCGTCGCGGGTCTTGCTCTTGAACAGCGCGGTCAGCTTGTCCTTCAGCGCCCCCCATTGTGACGGGTCCATCTGCGCATCGAAATCTTTATCGTCGGTCAGCCCGGTCTTCTCGCGCAGCAGCGCATAGAATTGCGGCTCGATCGACCCGATCGAGATGAACTTGCCGTCAGCGCAGGCATAGCTGTCATAGAAATGCGCCCCGCCGTCGAGCATGTTGACCCCGGCTTCGTCCTTGAGCCGACCCGCGGCGTTGAAGCCCCAGGTCATCCCCGCGAGCAACGCCGAGCCGTCGGTCATCGCGCAATCGATCACCTGACCCTCGCCCGTGCGCGCGGCATGGACGAGCGCGCTCGCCATGCCGAACGCAAGCATCATCCCGCCGCCGCCGAAATCGCCGACATAATTGACCGGCGGCACCGGCTTTTCACCCGCCCGCCCGATGCCGTGGAGCACCCCCGACAGCGCGATATAGTTGATGTCGTGGCCCGCCGCGTGGGCGTAAGGCCCAAACTGCCCCCACCCGGTCATGCGCCCGTAAATCAGCCGGGGATTGTCGGCGAGCAGCACATCCGGCCCAAGCCCGAGGCGCTCCATCACGCCGGGGCGATAGCCCTCAATGATCCCGTCGGCGCTTTTGCAAAGGTCGCGCGCGATCGCTACCGCGTCGGGGTTCTTCATATCGAGTGCGATCGAGGTCCGGTTACGGCTCAGCGGATCGCGCGGGTCCATGAACCCGCCGGGGCGGTCGATGCGGATCACCTCGGCACCATGGTCGGCGAGCATCATGCCGCAGAAGGGACCGGGACCGATCCCGGCGAATTCGACGATCCTGATGCCTTTGAGCGGTCCGGTCATGCCATCAGATCCGTTCGATGATGATCGCGGGTGCCATGCCGCCTGCGGCACACATGGTGACGAGACCATAACGACCGCCCGAGCGTTCGAGTTCGTCGAGCGCGGTGCCGATCAGGATCGACCCGGTCGCGCCGATCGGATGGCCGAGCGCCATTGCGCCGCCGTTGATGTTGACCTTTTCACGGTCGAGATCGAGATCGCGGATGAATTTTTCGGCGACAACGGCAAAGGCTTCGTTGATTTCCCAGACGTCGATGTCATCCTTGGTCAGCCCTGCCTTTTCGAGCACCTTTTTCGCGGCGGGAACGGGGGCGTTGAGCATCAGCGTCGGATCGTCACCGATGTTGGCGTAAGCGACGACGCGGGCCCGGGGTTTCAGACCATGCTTGTCGGCATACTCCTTTGATGCGAGCAGGATTGCCGCGGCGCCGTCGACGACGCCCGAGCTGTTGCCCGCGTGATGGAAATTCTGGATCTCGACGTCGGGGTAACGGCGGTTGATCTGTTTGCGGAAGGTGAAGCCGCCGCCAAGGTCGAAATCGGCAAGGCCGGTGAAGGCGGGCTTCAGCGACGCCAGCCCTTCGGCGGTGGTTTCGGGGCGCGGAAACTCCTCATGGTCGAGCGCGACGCTGCCGTCGGGGTTAAGCACGGGGACGACCGACTTGTTGAAGCGACCTTCCTTGATCGCGCGGTCGGCGCGCTGCTGGCTGACCAGTGCGAGCGCGTCGAGCGCTTCGCGGCTGATGCCTTCAATCGTTGCAATCGCATCGCCGCAGACGCCCTGATGCGATTGCGGGTGCATTTCGTCGAGCGCCTCATGGCCCGATCCCATCAGCCGCGGCGGCAGCCCGGCGTTCGCCTGTTCAGCGGCGAAAGCGGTGGTGTAGCTCATCATTTCAGTGCCGCCGGCGATGACGCAATCTTCCATTCCGCTCATCACGCTCGCTGCGGCCAGATTGACCGAGGTGATGCCGCCGCCGCAGAAGCGATCGAGCGTCGTCCCCGATGCCTTGGTGTCATAGCCCGCCGACAGCGCCGCCATGCGGCCTAGGTCGCCGCCCTGCTTGCCGTTCTGGCTTGAGGTCGACCAGATGATGTCGTCGACCGTCGCAGTGTCGAGGTTGTTGCGATCCTTAATCGCCTGCAGCACGGTGGCGGCAAGATGCTGCGGGTGGAGGTGCGACAAAGCACCCTTGCCGGGCTTGCCAATCCCGCGGGGGGTGCGGACGGCGTCGATAATATAGGCTTCGGCCATGGGATATTCCTTTCGGTCGGGGCGTTAGCGGGGGGCCATGCGGATCGCGCCGTCGAGGCGGACCGCCTGGCCGTTGAAATAGGTATTGCGAACCATCTCCATCGCGAGGCTCGCATATTCCTCGGCCTTGCCGAGGCGCTTGGGGAAGGGGACCGAGGCTTCGAGGCTCTCCTTCACCTTCGGGTTCATATTGCCGAGCAAGGGCGTGCCGAACACGCCGGGCATGATCGAATTGACGCGAATGCCCAGATCCATCAGGTCGCGCGCCATCGGCAGCACCAAGCCATTCACGCCAGCTTTCGCCGAGCCATAGATGACCTGCCCGATCTGCGCGTCCTGCGCCGCGACCGACGCAGTGAAGATGATTGCGCCGCGTTCGCCGTCTTCCATTTCGGGTAAGGTCGCCATGCCCTCGGCGGCGATCGAGCCGATGCGATAGCTTGCGGTCAAAATGCCCGCTACGCCATAGGCATAATCTTCGGTCGGGGTGCGGCGGAAGGTGCGGGTTTCCTTGTCATAGGCGAGCGTTTTGCCGCGGCGCGAGGTCATCGCGCAATGGACGCAAATCCGTTCCTGGCCATGCGCCGCGCGTGCCTTGGCATAACCGTCCAGCACCGATTGTTCGTCGGTGATGTCGACCTTGCAGAACAGCCCGCCGATCGCCGCGGCGACCTCTTCGCCGAGCGCTTCATTGATGTCGAAAATCGCGACCTTGACGCCCGCCGCTGCCAGCGCTTCGGCGGTCGCGCGGCCAAGGCCCGAGGCGCCGCCGGTGACGACGGCTGCGGTGGTCGAATCGAACTTCATGGGCTGTGCCTCCTCAGGCCGGAATCTGGTTGAACGGGATGCCCTTGTCGGGGCGATGATCCTGCGGCAGGCCGAGCACCTTCTCGGCGATCGTGTTGAGCAACGTCTCGTCCGACCCGCCGGCGATGCGGCCGGTCGGGGCGTTGATCCAGCTCGACGCCCAATCCTCCTTTTGCGAAGCATGTTCGTCGAAGGCGAAGCCGCCGGCGCCCTGCAGGTCGATCGCGAGTTCGGACAGTTTCTGGCGCGAGCGCACCGCGACGAGCTTGTTGAGCGATCCTTCGGCGCCCGGGATCATCCCGGCCTGCATCATCAGCCGCGCCCGGACGTTGATCGAATCGAGCCCCGACCGCATCGCATAGTTGCGCGCAATCTGTTGCCGGATGCGGCCGTCCGCGATCGCGGGTTTGCCATTCAGTTGGGTGTCTTTGGCCAGATCGACAAACAGGTCGAGATGCGGCCCGAACCCAGCGCTGTCGGTCGCGACATAGCGTTCGATCATCAGCGTCGCGATCGCGACTGCAAAGCCGCCGCCGACCGGCGACATGCGATGATCGTCGCTGATCTTCACATCGTCGAAGAACACTTCGTTGACGTGGCTGTCGCCGCCCGCGAGCCTGATCGGGCGCACGGTTACCCCCGGCGCTTTCATATCGACCCAGAAATAGGTCAGCCCCTTGTGCTTGGCGACCGTCGGGTCAGTGCGCACGACGATGACGCCATAGTCGCTATAATGCGCCCAGCTGGTCCACACTTTCTGGCCGTTGATCTTCCATCCGTTGCCGTCGGGTTCGGCCTTGGTGCGGAGGCCCGCGAGGTCCGAGCCGCCCGAGGGTTCGGAGAACAGCTGGCACCAGATTTCTTCGCCCTGCAGTGCTTTGAGCACGCGTTCCTTGACGAAGTCCCGGTCGCTGCCGAACTGCATCAGCACCGGGACGGGCATGCCGAGCGAGATGCCGAAATAGAAATTGGGGAAGCCGTGCTTCATCTCTTCGGCGTCGAAGGTGACTTTTTCGAGATGGGTCAGCCCCTGGCCGCCATATTCGGTCGGCCAGTTGATCCCGGCATAGCCCGCGTCAAACTTTGCCTTTTGGTAGCGGCGCCCGAGCGCCAGATCGTCGGCTTCGGCCAATCCTTTGCGCGCGTCGCGGCCAAAGGTCGGCGCCATCGAGGCGAGCCACGCCGCGGCCTTGGCGCGATAGGTTTCAAGATCGCTCATGCCGCTTCTCCTGCCAGCCGGTCGACGAGGACATCTTCCCAGAACAGGCTGCTGCCCTGTTCGATCGCGAGGCTGCGCGCGCGGCGCATGTGCAGATGCAACCCGATCTCCCACGTCACGCCGATGCCGCCGTGAATCTGGATGCAATCGCGCGCCGCGGTATCGTAGGCCTCGGTCGCCGACAGCCGCGCCGCCGCGGCGGCGGTGATGAAATCGGCGGCGCCTTCGCGCGCGGCGGCGTGGATACAATTCGCGCGCGCCAGTTCGACCAGCCCGTAAAGCTCGGCAATCCGGTGCTTCACCGACTGGAAGGCGCCGATCGGCTGGCCAAAGGCGCGGCGGGTCAGCGCATAGTCGCGCGCAATCTCCATCAGCATTTCGGCGCCGCCGGTCTGCTCGTGCGCAGTCACGACCGCTTGAAGCGCCAGAATATGGAGCGCGGCATCGCGCGCGGCATGCCCCACCGCCAGCGTCTCAGCGGGCGTCGCGGCAAAGCCAAGGTCGGCCAGGCAGCGGCTGTTGTCGAAGCTGGCGACGGCGGTGCGCTCTACCCCAGCCAGATCGACCAGCGTCAGGACGGGCATGCCGGGGCCATGGGCGAGGACGATCGCCACATCGGCGGCCAGACCGCCCGGAACAGCGCGCGCGGCGCCGTCGAGCAGGTCACCGGTCAGCGTAACGTCGGGTCGGGAGGGGAGGGCGTCGGGTCCGGCCGCGAAAGCGATCGCACCAATGGTTTCACCCGAGGCCAGCCGTGGCAGCCAGCTCGCCTTTTGCGCGGCAGAGCCATAAATCTCAATCGCCTTGGCGGCACCGAAACTTGACGTCAGAAACGGCGCGCCGCTGAGCGAGCGGCCGGCCTGATGGGCAATCAGCCCGAGTTCGACCAGGCGGAGTCCCAGTCCGCCATGATCTTCGGGAAGCGCGAGCGCGGTCCAGCCCTGTTCCTTCGCGGTGTCCCAAAAGGGACGGTGATAGTCACCGACCGATTCGAGCAACGGCAACAACGCCTCGGTGCTGGTACGCGCTTCGAGCACCCGCCGCGATTCGGTCGCGATCGCCTGTTGGCCTTCGTCATAGAGGATGGTCATGATGCCATTCGTCCCGCTCCCATTATCTTGTCTTGCCAATGAACCGGACGTTGACGTAAACGTCAAGTCAATTCCGGCGCGGCGGGGACGTAGCGTCAATTTGTCGCGACCGAACATAGGGAAGGACTGTACGATGGCTTTCAAGACACGCATCACCGAAATGCTGGGGATCGAACATCCTATCGTCCAGGGCGGGATGCAGAGCGTCGGCTATGCCGAACTGGCGAGCGCGGTGTCGAACGCCGGCGGCCTGGGCATCATCACCGCGCTGACCCAGCCCAGCCCCGCGGCGCTGCGCGATGAGATCGAGCGTTGCCGCGCGATGACCGACAAGCCGTTCGGGGTGAACATGACGGTGTTCCCGACGATCAACGCCCCTGATTACAAGGCCTATGCGCAGGCGATCATCGACGGCGGGGTCAAGATCGTCGAGACCGCAGGGACGCCGGCGGTGCGCGAAATCTGGGAGATGCTGAAGCCCCATGGCATTTCGATCCTGCATAAGTGTACCGCAGTGCGCCACGCTTTGTCGGCCGAACGCGCGGGCTGTGACATCATCTCGATCGACGGCTTCGAATGTGCGGGACATCCCGGCGAGGACGATATTCCCGGGCTGATTCTGATCCCCGCCGCCGCCGACAAGGTGAAGATCCCGATGTTGGCGTCGGGTGGGTTCGGCGACGGGCGCGGCCTTGTGGCGGCGCTGGCGCTGGGCGCCGAGGGTATCAATATGGGCACGCGTTTCTGCGCGACGGTCGAGGCGCCGATCCACGACAATGTGAAGCAGGCCTATGTCGATAATGACGAGCGCGGCTCCTACCTGATCTTCCGCAGCCTCAAGAACACGGCGCGCGTCGGCAAGAGCGAAGTCAGCGAGGAGGTCGTGCGCCGGTTGGCGCAGCCCGACGCGACCTTTGCCGATGTGGCCGAACTGGTGAACGGCAAGGCCGGGCGCGAACTGCTCGAAACCGGCGACCTGACCAAGGGGGTGTTCTGGGCCGGGATGGTGCAGGGGCTGATCCACGACGTTCCGACCTGTCAGCAACTGATCGATCGGATCATCGCGGACGCGGATGCGATCGTCGATCAGCGGCTGGCTTCCATGCGCGGATAGTCCGGCACGCCGTTGAGGCGCTGGCGCGGCGCGCGCGCTTTCGATATGATCCGATTCTTCGCAATTTGATCATATCGGAACCCGTCGGCGTCCTCGCCCGCCGGTGCGCCAAGGGGGATGTTTGAGCCTCATCGAATATAAGGGTTTCGGCGGCGCCCTGCTGCCCGCCGATGTGCTGGGCGATGACAATGACCCCGCGGTGCTGCTGATCCCCGACATCGGGCAGGATCGCGGCGCGTGGCGCGCGGTCGCCGAGGGGCTGGTGCTGTCAGGTCGCCGGGTGGTAAATCTTGATCTGCGCGAAGCCGGTGGACCGGATCAACTGGCGGCGCATATCGAAGATTTACGCCTCGTCCTCGCGCAAATGGGGTCGCGCCCCGTCGTCGTTGCGGCGCGGCACGGCGGCTGGATCGCAACGCGCGCGCTGGCAACCGACGGCGTATTGCTCGCCGGTGGACTTGTGCTGGTCGATATGCCCGAGGATGCCGACGCCATCGCGAGCGGCATCGCGGCGCGCCAGATGGTGCCGACGCTGGTCGTGCGCGGCGGCTTTGCCCCCGCGCAATGCAGCGCCGCAAGCGATGCGTTCAGCGCCGCGCTGCCGATCGGCGAAAGCGCCGACATCGACGAGGCTGATCTAGCGTTCGATGCTAACCGGACCGAGGCTTTGCTCGGCCAACTGCTCGAATTTCTTGAGCGGCGTCAGCCGCGCGAAGCGACCGAGTTTCAGGCGGGATCGGACCCACGAACGCTGCGCGATGCGATGGGCTGCTTTGCCACCGGGGTGACGATCGTCACCGCGCTCGATACGACGGGGGTGCCGGTGGGGCTGACCGCGAACAGCTTTACCTCGGTCTCGCTCGATCCGCCGCTGCTTCTGGTGTGCATCGCCAATTCCGCCGGGACCGCAGCCGCGCTGCGCGGGGCGGAGCATTTCGGGGTCAATGTGCTGCAAATCGGCCAGCAACCCGCATCAAACCGTTTCGCGACGCGCGGCGAAGACCGGTTCGCCAACCTGCCATGGGCGCCGGGCCAGACTGGCGTGCCGCTGCTTGGCAGCTCGCTGGTATCGTTTGAATGCGCCCGCGAATCGCTTCACGAGGCCGGCGATCATTTCATCCTGGTCGGCCGTGTCGTGCGCGCGCAATTCGAACCGCACCGCGATCCTTTGCTCTATTTTCGCGGCAAATATCGCCGACTGCATTTCGCGTGATCGGGGTCTGAGGCTCGGCTGGTGGCGGGCAGGGTGGTTTGGCGCATAAGGCGTTCCGGTCTATGTCGCCATCAGGGTCCGGACCGAGACTTTGAGGCTCTGACGGCAGGCCAGGTAACCCACCAGGCATACGGTCGCCACCATGGCAAAGACCATTGCTGCCACCCAAAGAATGTCGGGGTTGTAGGTCAGATTGAACTGGGCCTGATAGATCAATAGTCCCGCGCTCCAGGTGCCCGCGATAGCCCCAGCGGCGGCGATCAGGGCGGTCACGCCCCAATCGTAGAAATTCAGCCTCAGGCAATCCGTATCCCTAAGCCCCATGCTTATCAGCAGGCCATTTTTCTGGCGATCATCGGCGCTGAAGCCGCTCACCGATGCCGCGAGCACGAAGAGCGCCAGCAAAAGCACCATGGCGGCATAGCCGCTCGTTACTTTCGTGACGATGCCAAGCGTCTGGTCGAACCGTTCGGTCAGTTCCTGAAGCGGGACCAGCGAGAGGGTGGGATATTGTTGCCACAGGCCCGCCAACGCACCCCACGCCGGTCCCGGCAATTCCATGCTGCCCATATAGCGGGTCGGGGCATCAATATGCGCCCTCGCCGACAACGGAACCTGGAACCAGAAGGTGATCGATCCCGCGCCCGGCCGGTAAGCGTGGCTGGCCACCAGCGTAAAGTCATAGGCTTTGCCGCCGATCTGGTAGCTGAGCGTGTCGCCATAGTCGAACCCCATGTCGGTCATGACTTCGGGTTCGGCGGAAATCTGCCGCCAGTTGTCCGTGCCTGCCGGCCACCAGTCACCGCCGACGAGGCGGTTGTTCTTAGGGATGGTGTCGGTCCAGCTCAGCCGGATCGGATCTTTGAGTGTGGCCAGCGTGTCGCTGGGTTTCTGGATGTCTGCAAGGGCTTTGCCGTTCACGGCAACCAGCTGTGCAGACACAAATGGGCGCAGGGATCGCACGCTGCTGCCGGTCTCCCCGGCCCAGCGACGGATCGCTTCAATCTGGTCGGTCTGGGCTTCGGCGATCATCAGATTGCCATCATGGCTACGGCCATAGCCTTCCATGGTTGTGCCTAGGTCCCGCATCAGCATCAGCGAAAACAGCAGGAGAAGCCCGCACAATCCCAGTCCCATCACCTGCGCCGATTTGGCAAACAGCCGCTGCCGCATCATGAAAAAGGCAAAGGGCAGCAGGCCCGCGCGGCGGCGGCCCCAGTGATCGCCCAGCCGGATGATTGTCCAGGTCAGCGCCACCATCAGGGCGAGCGCTGCGGCGATGGCCGCCAGCGTCATGCCGGTCAGCAGTATATTGTCGGAATAGGCGGCGGCGAGCAACGTTATCGATGCGATGCTCCAGAACAGCCGCTGCCACACATAACTGCTTTCGGCCGGATTGCGGATGAGCGAAAGCAGCGACGCGCGGGACAGCTGGATGAAGCTGGGAACCTGAAGCGCGAGCAGCAGCAGGAAGAAAAGGCCGATGGTCTTCACGGCCGGTGCCACATGCCATGCGGCGCTAAGCCCGGGGAAATATCCTTGCAGTTCGGCGACGATCAGCCCGTATGCATATATGGTCAGCGTGCTGGCGATGGCGATGGACAGAATGAAACCGGCCAGCCATTCGCCCAGCGCCATCAGCATGGCGGTGCGGGTGCGCGTGCCAAAGCTCGCGTAAATCGCAAGCCGATAGCGCATTTTTGCAAGCCAGCGGCGATTGGTCATATCAAGGGCCACGGCGCCCATGAAAAACAGGATCACCGATGCCAGGCCGAGAAAATTTTCGGTCCGTTGCCAGAAACTGGCCAGCGGGTGCTGGCCACCGAATTTCTTGATCACGCTGGCGCCAGGCAGTGTCTTGCGCGACCATGTTTCAATCGCCTGCTGCTGGTTTTCATCCGCAGCGACCAGATAGCGCGTGCGGCCCTTACTGCTGTCAATCGATGCAACATCGAGGCTTTGGGAGTGCGCCATGGCGCGCAGGGCCACGCTATGGCCTTCCATGATGCGGTCGGGTTCATGAAACAGGATGGCGCTGAGCCGTAAGTCCGTGCCGCCGATGGTGAGGATGTCACCCACCCGCGTCCCCAGCTTGATGGCGAGGCGCGAATCGATCCAGATCTCGCCGACCCCCGGACCTCGGCTGACGGCGCGCTGCGTGGCGGCCGGGGTGTCGCCGATCTGGAGATCGCCCTGCAACGGATATGCATCATCGACCAGCTTCAGCTGCACGCGGGCCCATTCATCCTTGTGCGTCAGGGTGATGTCGGCCAACTGCGTCATCGACAGCCCCGCCGCTAGGGATTTGAATGCGGCTTCCTCACCCTTTGTCAGGGGAGAATGGCTTTCAATCACCAGGTCGGAGCCCAGCATTTGGTCGAGATTGTCGGCCAGATAGCTTTGGATCGACGCGCTGGTGAGCGTCAGTGTCAGGAGGAAAAACAGCAGGGCGGTTTGCGTGGCCAGGCTGATGCGCCCGTCGCCGCTCCTGAGGTCACGAAAACTGTTCTCGAGGATGAGTTTGAATCTGTTCATGCCGCGGCCTTCAGCTGTCCGGCGTCGAGAAGCAGGCTTGCGTCTGCACGCATGGCCAACTGTCGGCTGTGGGTGACGATCACGAGGCCGCACCCCGTCTCGCGGGCGCAATCGAACATCAGCCCGGCCACAGCTTCGGATGTGTGCATGTCCAGATTGCCGGTGGGCTCATCGGCGAAGATAAACCGCGGGGCGGTAACAAAGGCCCGCGCCACCGCAATGCGCTGTTGCTCGCCGCCACTCAATTGGTGGGGGCGGTGCCGGGCACGATCTTTCAGCCCCACCTTTTCAAGCCAGAGGGCGGCGATGTCGAACGCGTCCCGATAGCCCTTCAGGCGAAGCGGCAACGCCAAATTGCCGATGGCATCGAGCTCCGGCATCAGGTGAAATTGCTGGAAAATGAAGCCGGAATTGGCGCGCATCGTCAGTGCGTCCACCGGAACACCGTCGATGGTGAAGCACACATCGCCCCCTGCCGGCATCTCCAGCCCCGCGGCGATCGACAGCAGGCTGGACTTTCCCGCGCCCGAAGGGCCGATGATGGCCAGCGTTTCGTCCGCACGGATCGTGTATGAAAGGCTATGGAACAGCTCGATCCGTTCGCTGGCCGTATCAAAATGATGGCTGATGCTGTTTAGTTCGATCGAATCCCGCATAATCTGCTCCTGTCGATCGGTTGCGGCAATCACCGCCTGCGAAAACGCAATCTGGTGCCCGTTTGAGGCGGCAGACGCATTGGAACAACGCGCCTGCCGATCGTCGATCATTGCATTTTTGCGAGCTTGCCGCGGGCTTCGGCGATGGCCGTGGTCAGTTCCGGCCGTTTGAAATGCGGCGAGGTCAATTCCATCACTTCGACCGCATGCGTCAGCGCGTCGCGATCCGACCCCGCCGATTGCGCCCGGAAAAAACCCCACATGGCAATCAGCGGGACATCATATTGCGAAGGGTCGGCGTTAAACGACGCCCGCGCTTTCGCGTTGTCGTCGCCTAGCATCTGGGAAAGCAGCGCCATACTCCGTTCATCGGCCCATGGCTGGCGCGGCGCAAGCGGGCGTCCCATCGCCTTGATCACGGCTTCTGCCGCAGCCGCAGTGGAAGAGGGATTTTGTCCCGTCACCAGCCGGCCATCGGTCACCACATGACTCAACATCATCGGCGCCTCGCTGAATTTTGCGCCCGAGCCGCGCAATCCGCTTTCCAGAAGGACGGGAAAGGAAGGAGCCCAGCCCTTGCCGAACAGGGCCTCTTCCTCGTTGGAAAAGCCGGTTACGGACCGCCCTTCCAACAGCGATGCGCCACCTTTAAGTGGCACATTCATGAACACGGCCGGGCCATGGCAGACGGCACCGATGACACCACCGGCCTGATATGTTTCGGCCAGCATCGTTTTCAGATTGGCGTTCACCGGCAAATCAAACATCGCGCCTTTGCCGCCAATGATGAAGATCGCTGCATATTTCTCATTGCCTACGCTTGCGATCGCGCGGGTGCTGGTCAGTTTCGCTGCGGCCTCGGGGTCGGCCAGGAAACGACTATTATAGGGCTTGTTGGGATTGAATCGGTCGGCCACGACCGCCCCGCCGGATGGACTTGCAATATCGACCTGAAGGCCATTGTCCGCGAACACAACATACGCCTGTGACAGCTCGTCCATTTCGAATCCAGGGCGCGCCTTGCCTTCATCCAACCCATGACCGCTGACGACGAGCAGGACGCGATTGTTGGCTTCGGGTGTGGCGTTGGCGGGTGCCGCGACAAGCAAACCAAGCGCGCATGACAGCATCATTGTTATCCGGAATTGCATCTTCTGCCTTTCGCATGTTTTATGATGCTGGCGGCTGTCGCGCAGAGCACGTCATAACAATGTGAAATTTCTTTCCCGCTTTGGCAAAAATGTCGGACTGGATATTGTGGGACACTCAGGGATCCGAATCGCTTCTCGAACCCGCAGCAACGCAAACGGGCCAGAAACGGTTCGGGAAAATGGGTATTAGAGTTTGGCGGACAGGGTGGGATTCGAACCCACGGTGAGCTTGCACCCACGGCGGTTTTCAAGACCGCTGCCTTAAACCACTCGGCCACCTGTCCGCACGGTCGCCGCCATAGCGCGATGCGGCTTTGCGGCAAGAAAAACCTTGCCGGCTCGGCCCGCCGTGCGAATGACTCGGCTCGTCCCGCCATTGCCTAGCCAAGCCGCTCGCATCTGTGCGAGACACGCCTTATGGGTGGGAACATCATGCACGCTATCAGTTTAAAAATCGGACGCCTTTTCGCTCTCACCGTTGCCCTTCTGTCGGCATGGCTGCTCACCGCATCGGCCCCGCTCCATGCGCAGAGCAGCGACAGCGGCTTTGACGCCTATGTCCAGTCGCTGTGGCCCAAGGCGCAGGCGCGCGGCGTGTCGCGGCAGGTGTTTGATCGCGTCACCGCAGGGCTGCGCTATAATCCGCGGGTGATCGCGCTCGACCGCGACAATCTGGGCAGCCCGCCAACCAACGACACCCCGATCCCGAATTTTGCGCCATATAAGGCCAAGCATGTCGATGCGGCGCGGATCGGCGGCGGACGCCGCGTCCATGACCGCCTGCTGCCCTTGCTGTCGCGTATCGAGGCGCGCACCGGGGTGCCGACGAGCATCATGATCGCGATCTATGGCCATGAGACCGCTTATGGTCAGGTCACTGGCAGTTTTGACCTGCCCGAAGCGTTGGCGACGCTGGCCTATGAAGGACGTCGCCGCAGCCTGTTCGAACCCGAATTCATCGCGACGCTGGAGATGGTCCAGCGCGGGGTGCCGCGCGAGGTATTGAAAGGCAGCTGGGCCGGCGCCTTTGGTTATCCGCAGTTTCTGCCGTCGGTCTATCTGGCGGTTGCCGAGGATGGCGATGGCGACGGCCGCGCCAACATCTGGTCGAGCGAGGCCGACGCGATCGAGTCGATCGGCGCGTATTTGCGCCGCGCTGGTTGGCGCGCCGGGCAGCCCTGGGGCGTTGCCGTCACGGTACCGGGCGGCTTTGACCGCAATCGTTTTGCCAGCCGCCTCGCGCCCACCCGCTGCGCCCGCGTTTTTGCGCGCCACAGCCGCTGGCGCACGATGGCTGAATGGCGCGCCGACGGCATCCAGCCGATCGGCGGGCGCTGGCCCGACGGGCAGGTTCAGGCGGTGTTGCTCGAACCCGACGGCCCTGGACGAACCGCATATTTGCTGACCGGTAACTATCGTGCGATATTGGACTATAATTGTTCCAACTTTTACGCACTGTCTGTGGGGTTGCTGGCGGATGAAATCGATCGGTAGAAAAACGGGGCTGATGGCCGGGGCGGTGCTGCTGCTCGCCGGCTGCGGCAGTTTTGGCGGCGAGCGCGAAGGCGGGCCGACCGCCAGCCCGACGCCGGCCCAATCGGCGGGCGGTGTCAGCGACACGCCGGTCAAGATCGGCGATCCTTATACGATCGGCGGCACGACCTACACCCCGTCGGACATCGCCGATTATGACGATGTCGGCTATGCGAGCTGGTACGGCGAGGAACTTGCCGGAAGACCGACCGCCAATGGCGAGACATTCGATCCCGCCGGGATCAGCGCCGCGCACAAGACGCTGCCGCTGCCCAGCTATGTCGAAGTGACCGCGCTCGATACCGGGCGCACGATCCTGGTGCGGGTCAACGACCGCGGGCCGATGGTCGGCGATCGGCTGATCGATCTGTCGCGCGGCGCCGCCGAGCAACTGGGCCTGACCGACGGCGTGTCCGCCGTGCGCGTCCGCCGCACGAACCCGCCCGCCGCCGAACGCGTGCAATTGCGTAGCGGCCGGGCAGTCCCCGAACGGATCGCGACCCCCGATTCGCTGCTGTCGATCCTGCGCACGAAGCTGAAGGCCATGCCGGTGCCGAAAGTGCTGGCCGCGACGCCGCCGGTCGAGGCGCAGCCCGCGGCGCCGATCGCGTCGGCGAAGGCCAAGCCCGGCGACGACCGCCTGGTGGTTGAAAAGCCCAAGCCCACCACCAAACCGGCCGCGACGGCCAAGCCCGCTCCGGCGGTCGCTGGCAAATATGTCGTCCAGGTCGGCGCGTTCAGCAGCGAAAGCCGCGCTGATGCGGCAGCGAAGTCGGTGGATGGCATGGTCAGCAAGGTCGGCAATCTCTGGCGGGTGCGGATTGGCCCCTTCGCGAGCGACGCCGACGCACACGGCGCGCTGGGCAAGGCCAAGGCCAAGGGCTTCCGCGACGCGGTGGTTCAGCGCGACCGCTGACGGATGACTCTGTGATAGAAATCGCAAGGATTACAAGACAAAGCGCCGCGGTTTTCGCAGGGTTTGCGCTGGTCTTTGCCGCGCCTGCGTCGGCAGCGAGCGACGCGCGTCCTCAAAGTGCGGCCACAGCCCGTCCGCGTTACACCACCCAAGCGCCGATCGTGATGCTCAAGGATCTCGATTCGGGCGAGATCCTCTATTCGCGCGGCGCCGACAAGCGGTTTGCCCCGGCGTCGATGGCAAAGGTGATGACCGCCTATGTCGTGCTCGACCTGATCAAGAAAGGCGAATTGTCGCGCGACAAGCAATTCACCGTCAGCGAAGCGACGTGGAAGAAGTGGAAGGGCGGCAACGGCGGATCGACGATGTTCCTGAGCCCTGGCGAAAAGGTTTCGGTCGATGACCTGCTCAAAGGCCTGATCACCGTGTCGGGCAATGATGCAGCGGCCGTGCTGGCGGTCGGGATCGACGGCAGCGAAGACGCTTTCGTTAAAAGAATGAATGCGATAGCAGGCAGTATAGGGATGAAATCAAGTGTTTTCGGGACACCGAGCGGCTGGCCCGATGGCGGAGTGACGAAAGTCAGCGCCGCCGACCTGATCACGCTCGCCGATCGGCTGATCCGCAATCATCCCGGCGGCTATGCCCGCTATTTCTCGCTACCCAGGCTTCAGCACGGCACGTCGCCCGAAGGCAAGCCGATCGTCCAGGCGAACCGCAATCCGATCCTCGGCCGGTTTGTCGGCGCCGACGGCCTGAAAACCGGGCACACCTCCGAGGCCGGCTATTGCTTCCTGGGGTCGGCGAAACGCGACGGGCGCCGCCTGATCATGGTTGTTGCCGGCCTGCCGAGCGACAAGGCGCGCCGTGACGAGGCCGAACGGCTGATGACCTGGGGTTTTGGGGTGCCGATGGCGTCGATCGACGGCAGCAAAGGCAAGAAGACCGCAAGTGGCAGTGGCCGCGCAGCGCCGTGATGACAAAGCGCGTGGCGGCGGCTACCGCCGCATGATGCACGCGCGCTTCTTCCTTCTCCATCTTTTCAGGCTGGCGGCATGACGCGCGGGCGCTTCATCACGCTTGAGGGCGGCGAGGGGGTCGGCAAATCGACACAGATCGGGGGGCTGGCAGCGGCGCTCGCGGCGCGCGGCATTGAAACCGTCGCGACGCGCGAGCCCGGCGGCAGCACAGGCGCCGAAGCGATCCGGACGTTGTTGATGGAAGGCAGCGACGACCGCTGGGATGCGCGCAGCGAGGCATTGTTGTTCGCCGCCGCGCGCGCCGACCATGTCGCGCGCACGATTCGCCCGGCACTGGCGCGCGGTGCGTGGGTGCTATGCGACCGCTTCGTCGATTCGAGCCGCGCCTATCAGGGCGGCGGTGGCGGGATCACCGACACCGATATCATGACGCTGCACGGCGTGGGGTCCGAGGGCCTGCTGCCCGACCGTACCTTCCTGCTCACCGTCAGCCCCAACGAAGCCGCACGGCGCCTGACCGCACGCGGCGGCAGCGACCGCATGGGCAGCAAACCCGCCGACTATCAAGCGCGGCTGGCCGCGCGTTTCGTCGAAATGGCCAAGGCTGAGCCCGATCGCTGGCGGATCGTCGACGCCGACGCGCCCGCCGAAAAGGTCACCGCGGCGATCATGAGCGGGCTTGCCGAATGGCTGTGATCGGCCATCAGGACGCCGAGGCTGCCTTTCTCGAAGGCTGGCAGGGGGGCAGGCTGCATCACGCCTGGTTGCTCGCCGGCCCGCAGGGAATGGGGAAGGGGGCTTTTGCTGCCCGCGTCGCCCGCTTCCTTGTCACCCATGGCCGCGGCGGCGACGGGCGGGCTATCGTGCTCGACGATCCCGGCGACAGCGCCGCAGGGCGGCTGGTTGAGGCGGGCAACCATCCGGAAATCCTGTACCTGACGCGCCAGCCGAAAGACAAGAGCAAAGACCTCGCGCGCAACATCACGATCGATCAGGTGCGGCAGATGATCCGCCGCCTGCACCTGTCGCTGTCGCTGGGCGACTGGCGTGTCATCATCGTCGACGCGATCGACGATCTGGAGACTGACGCCGCGAACGCGCTGCTCAAAACGCTTGAGGAACCGCCAGCGAAAACGCTGTTCCTGCTCGTCAGCCACTCGCCGGGGCGCTTGCTGCCGACGATCCGGTCGCGCTGCAGAACCCTGCGTTTTCAACCGGTTGATCGTGACGCCATGACAGCATGGCTGCACGACCTGCGCCCGATGTTGGAAATCGCTGACGTGCGCGCGATCGTGGCCGCGTCGGGCGGCGTGCCCGGCAAAGCGCTGGCGCTGATCGACAGCGATGTTGCGGCGATGGAGAAAAAGCTGCTCGCGATCGCCGCGACCGGCGACCCGGAGAACCGGATGCGCGAGGCACTGGCGCGCGAGGTCGGCGGCACCAGCAATCGCGCCCGACTGGAACTGGTCATCGACATCGTGCCCGGGCTGCTCGCGCAGCTGGCGCGCGAGCGTTCAGTGGCAGAGATTGCGCCGATCCTTGCGCAATGGGACCGCGTCCAGCGGACCGTCCGCGATGCCATTCGCGGGTCTTATGATGGCACCATGGTCGGGTTCGAAATCGGCAATTGCCTTGCCGAGCTGGCGCCGCGGTCGGGACACGCGGCACGCTGACGCTTTCCCTCGCGCGCGCCAGCGGCTAAGGCGCGGCCATGTCCGAAAACAGCGCACCTTTCTACATCACCACCGCGATCAGCTACCCCAATGGGCGCCCGCATATCGGCCACGCCTATGAAGCGATCGCCACCGACGTGATGGCGCGGTTCCAGCGCGCGCGCGGCCGCGACGTGCGGCTGATCACCGGCACCGACGAACATGGGCTGAAAATGTTTCAGACGGCGCGCGATCAGGGCCGCGAAACCATCGATTTGGCTGACGAAATGTCGTCTTATTTCCGTGAGATGTACGCCAAACTGAACATAAGCTATGATAATTTCATGCGCACGTCGGACGCGGCGCATCACGCGGCGTCGCAGGCGATCTGGCGCGCGATGGAGGCCAATGGCGACCTCTATCTCGACCGCTATGAAGGCTGGTATTCGGTCCGTGACGAGGCTTATTACGACGAAAGCGAACTCGTAGACGGGGAAGGGGATAGCCGCCTGTCACCGCAGGGCACCCCGGTCGAATGGACCGTCGAGGAAAGCTGGTTCTTCCGACTGTCAAATTATCAGGACCGGCTGCTCGCGCTTTATGAAGAACAGCCCGATTTCATTCGCCCCGAAAGCCGCCGCAACGAAGTGATGCGCTTCGTCGAAGGCGGGCTCAAGGATCTCAGCGTCTCGCGCACCAGCTTTGATTGGGGCGTGCCGGTCCCCGGATCGCCGGGGCATGTGATGTATGTGTGGGTCGACGCTCTCACCACCTATCTCTCGGCGCTGGGCTATCCCGATCT